>MDSZ01235482.1_pt1 | contig 10129 bp, 1 predicted proteins | sample 811201 | NCBI WGS metagenome assembly MDSZ01 (sample SAMN05326647, study PRJNA326480) | marine metagenome | isolation source: seawater | place: Indian Ocean: North | collected 2010 | reverse complement strand
TGGCTAGTTTTTGGGAGGGTGATTATTCCTCTAATGTTGGACAAGATTACGCGATTAGAAATGAAAGAAGAGCAGAACTAGACCCTGATGATAACGGATGGATTGCTGATACTTCTAAAATTAGATTTAAATTTGTAAGAAAAAGAGATAATGGTTTTAAAATAAATTACACATACAATGAAAACAATGGTAGACACTTTATAAAAATAGAGTATGATGGTGGAAAAAGGAATGAAACATTAAAAAAACTAAAAAATAAATTAGAAAACAAATTTAATACTAGCGCAAAATCATGGGCAAGAAAAGTTCCAATCAATTTTGCAATAACGGTGTTTGGAGATGATTCTGACAAGGTACCTTGGTCAGATAATATAGATCCCGGAGAAAGACATTTTGCAACAAAAACCTTAATCAATTCAGGAGAAGAAACCGATGTAATTGATGATTCTTTCTATACTGCATCAGCGAATGAGGATAATATTTCTCCAGATGAAATACCAGAACCAGAATTTAATTTTTTTGAAATAGAAGCACAAGATGGAGAATATGTATCTTTTTCTGAATTACAAAAAGATATATGTGAAAAAATTGACATACAAGACGACTTTGGACGACAAGTTAACCCCAATGAAATAAGAATATGTCCTACTTGTATACCAAATCCAAACTATACACCTGAAGATTGGATTTCTATGTCAAATGTGTGGCTCGATCAATCAACATGTAAGTATGTAGTAAAGATTAGAGCAAGAGAGGAATATAGAAATTTTTTAGGTGACAACCCTATATCGAAAAAAGAAGATTATATAAAGAGTGGAGTTGTAAGAATATTAAACTATTTTAACAAGCTTGTGAGTGATCAAGAAATATGTGCTTATCCGCCATCTGACTCGACTGAAAATTGCGGCAGTAGGGTATCTCAAGAAGAAATAGATGCAAACTTGAGTATTTTTCAAGTCGAAACTTCTGCTGGAGATGGAACAACCTTTACAGTATACCAACTTTCTTCTGAGTTTATAAATGATTATCAAATACAAAATCCTTTGGCTTTGGAGTTATATGCAAAAGCAGAAGAAATAGCTCCTGTTTCTTATATATCTCCTTTGATACCAGAAGAATCTGGAGATGCTTTTATAAAAATAACTATACCAGCTAACTTAATTGATCTTATGCCAGAAGATCAGCTAGCTGAAGAATCAGAACAAAACCAAGAAGAATTGCAAAATCTTGAAAAAGTTATTTTAAAAGGGCCAAATATTAAAAAAACATTTAAGAAAGTTTTACCAAAACTTTTTAAAACTTTTGAACAGTTTGCTTCAATATATAAGCAAACACAGAATGGAAGAGTTCGGATAAACACAAGTTTTGATTTAGATAATAGTGATAATAAGCCATTTTATGTTTCTAGATATAAGTCTAGATTTGAAACTTTTTATGAAGACTTGAACTCATTGTTAAAAGAAAATAAATATAATTTGTATCCAGATGATTATTCTCGGGACTTCACAAGAAGAAGAAGAGAAGCTGTTGAAGTAAAAATAGTTTTAACAGGTGAGAATGAAGATAATCCTTTTGAAATAAAATCTGTATTAGCAAAATATAGAAACTGTCCATTTAAGAAGTGTGGAAAAGGCTTAAGTGATTTTAAAGAAAAATATAATAAATTACCTACATTAATGTCTTATGTTATGAAAAGTAATGATATGATAATAGATATAGAAGGAAACAAGGGCATACCACCATGGAAAGAATTTTTAGTCAAATATACATCGCCTCCTATATTTTTTCCAACAGGAAACCCACAATCTGATGATCAACTAAACTCTTGTTTGGATAATCAGGAAGATGTTTTCAATGATCTTTTACTAGATGTTGAAGTTGGTTTTTCTGATGCATTGCAATACGCTTTTAGCAACCTAAATTGCAGAGACTTTAAAAGCTATAACAAAATAGAGTATAATAAAATAATGTCTGCCTTCACAGGCCCCGGAGGAGGATTTTTACAAGGCGTAAATCAATTAGCACAATTATCAGATCCACAAGCATATGAAAATTTAGAAAATACTATTGGATCTTATATAGATTATTATAACAAAGGTGAAGCCAATTATGATAAAGTAAGCGAAGTGTATCAAAAATTAGTAAACAAAGCAGGATCAGAAAAACAATTTTTTGAAAGAATGACTGGAAAAACTATCCAAGAAGCAGTCAGTAGCTTAAGAAAAAATAACGCTGCTGATACAGTTGGAGAAATATTATACAAATTAAACCCTTGCAACTGGGAAGACTTAACAATCGATATCATAAAATGTCTTTTAAAAGGACTAAACCCAATTGATGCGTTGTTAACTGCTGCAAAGTCTCTTTTAAATTCTCAAAAACCAGAACAGTGGGAAAAAATATTTAAAGGCTTACCCACTGCACAGCAGATACAAATCAAAAGACAAATCGAAGAGCAATTTGGATCACTACCCACACCCTTAGAATTTAAAAAACAACAAGAATCAAAAAATCTTTTCATAGTTAGTGATTATGAAGCTCAAAGGTCTCCACCACAATCTCCAAATCCTCCAGAACAATTATCTATTGATGAACAAAATGTCGTTTTTAACGAACTAAAAGGTGTTGAAAATACTTTAAAAAATCTTAACAATACAAAATTAGATTTAGAAAAATTAAAAGTTGTTATAGACGAACTCTTTATACCAGTTTCTGAAATACAAATAAAATACGGTGATCCAAATGCACAAATGGCATCAGTATCATTTGCTTCAGCACTTGCTGAAAATTACGGAACTACTTCCACTTCAACTGATATAACATCTATGAATCTAGATAAACTTTTATTTATTAATTCTATATACCTCTCCGAGTTAGAGATATACGAAAACAGATATAATGAAGAAGGAAAATTGATTGTTTTAGACCCACAAGGAAATGAACTAAATACAAATGACAGCTACCAAATTCATGAAACATACACAGCAGCGGTTCAAGAATTAGAATCTGTTTTACAAAGCACGATTGATTCAATTAATGAGATAGACAATTCTATTACCAATAGTTTAGAACAAAAATCAAATTTAACACAACAGACATTGCAAAATTTAGAAGACATAAGATTTGCTAATGATGTAAATGCATACGAAAAGGCAATTCAAAACACCTTAAGTTTGATTGTGGAATTATACACTCAAGCTTTATTAGATGTATTAGAAATTGATCAAATAAGAAAACTAGTAGATAATATTCCAGGTTCTGAAATATTAGGACAATATATTGCAACAATAACTTGTGCTAATCAAACTGCTGTTAATGAGTTTATAGACGAATTAATTGGTGGTATTGAATTCAATCCTTGTTATGGTAAATATGGATGGAGATTTCCAGAAATATCTTACATACCTCCTCTAGACTGGCTCGAAATCTTAAAATCACTATTAGTAAGATTTGCTTATTTTTTAATATCCAAAATGATGGCAGCTTTATCTAGATATTTATTAAAAGTTTTAGAAAAGCTTTTAAGCAGAGTTTGTGACATGTTATCTGGTGTAGGTGTAGCATTATTAGGAAAAGACGAGACTGATATGCTCGACGCTATAGCTGATGCCTTTTGTTCAGAAGATAGATTTACTCCATTTTCAAACTCACTATCAGAGTTCGGTGGAGAAAGAAGAGACGAACATGTCGACACACTGAGAGATTTGGTTAAAAACTACGCTGATAAAACTTATTCTAGAAAAGTTATTATTGATTGGGTAGAAAGTGTTAGTACAAATGTTAAAGCAACACAATTTTTAAAGATATTTGTTGAAGGAGCCGAGCAGGATACATTTTTAGTCAACGAAATATGGAATTCTACCGAAGGAACGGAACTGGGTAGTGGTTTGTTTCCAACCATAGAGGATTTAAAAGATTTTTTAAACTCTATATCTAATTCCCTACCGAACAACATAAGATCAGATATAGAAGATTTGATCGAAAGCTTAGTGCAAAGCAACGAACAAACCTTTGCAGATTATTGTGAAAGTTTAAAATGTGCCGATGCTGAACCGGGTTATGGACTAGATAGTGGAGTAAATATAGACTCAACCAATGATCCTTCACTAGAGGCTGTAATTACATTAGAAGATGTATTTGATGGATTCTTGAACGGTCCTGAGATTCCTATGGATGATATAATTAATGATCTAACTGTAAACCCTGGAGATCCTTTTTGTGACGATTTTTTAGATTCTGATGATGATACTTTTGAAGCTAAAGGAGCAAGTTCACTTGTCGCAAACTCTACACCACCTGAATTAAAAGAATTTCAGAAAACTTTGTCTGATTCTATTTTTGATTCTTTAGAAAGGTCTTATACAAAAGATATTATAGGTACAAAAAACTCTTTTTTCAACAGTGTTCTAGCTGATTCGGATAATGTTAAATTTTCAAAGGGATCTTTTTTTCCCCACGATAGAAGAGTAAATTCATCTATCATCGCGCCTAATGCAGCTAATAATCAAAAAGAACATAATGAAAACTACGATGATGGTAATGTTATTAAAAAATGGTATATGAATATGTTTTCAGATGGAAAAGATGACAATAATCGCCCATTTGCCACAAATTTGTATCCCGATACAGTTGGTAAATATCTTAGTATCATAACAGGTCCTGAAAAGTTCTACAAAGATGTCAACTATCAAACAAAAATATATTTAAAATCAAATAGTTATACCACAACAGCTAAAAAAGAATGGAAGCAATTAGGCTTCTCAAGTAATCAAGTTAGAACATTTACTAAATTTGTAAAGAACCCAGACGTCAGTTTAAAATACAGAGACAGAAATGGTGGCAAACACTTTAGTTGGGGTTTTGATCTAAATTACTCTAATGTATGTTTAGAGATGGCAGAAAACGGTGACGCTTACTATGATACTACGTTAGATCCTTATTATGAAATAGAAGCTATAGAGTATAACTCTACGTTCCCACCTTCTACAAGTTTTGAAAAATTTAAAGCTTTTTTCACACCTGCTGCTGAGCCTAATGAAGTACAAGTGAACGACGAATTTTTGTTTTCTTTAAAAGTACCAATTAGATACAAAAACTTTGAATCAACTTATGAAAAGTATAGAGCATTTAGATACAGAGAAAAAATAGACAAAAACTCTAGACAATCTCGAAGAAGTCATCAAGAAGAGTCGTTTATAAACTTTGTATTAGATGATCAAATGAGAAGTTTTCTAATCAATACTGGTGTTTTTGAAGAGGGATATGGGCTAAAGAAAAATATACAAGATCATACGTATAATTCCATTATTGGAAAATTTTATTCTCCAGTAGGATCAGTGTATGAAAAGATTAAAAATTTAATAAGTAAAAACTTGTTGAACGGAATTTATAATGCTTCAAGGGATGGAGAGATTTCCAATGCGTATAGGTTCGGTTATTCTTCTAAATCTGAAATAAACTTTAATGATCTTTTGTACGTAAACCCAGAAGCAGACCCAAATGATACTACAACTTGGAAGTATAATAAAAGAGAAGGCGACAAGATATTAGGAAAATCAGCAACAGAAAATAAGAGGGTGGTTTTTCTTGATCCTGAAATATATGGTGGTACTTATAAGAATCCTAAAATCTATATCCACCCTTATCCTTTCAAAGGGTGGTTAGGTATAATGCAATCTTTTAATCCTGAATTAGACGGCTGTGATCCTAAAAAATCTGGATGGCTATTTTTATCCGAAGTGTCTGAAAGAGTTAACAAATTAGAAAATTCTTTAAAGAAAGATGTAAGATTTAGTTACGACCCTAGTTGTGTTAGAAGAGCTCCCTATGATTTAATAGCTGATTCTTCAACACATGCTTACTTGGACGGTGTAGTTGTTTCTACAATTAGAACTTATATTGTGGAAACTTTATTAAGATGTATGCCAACATTATCAAACCTTGAGTTCAATTCTAAAAACTATGATGACGGAATGGGATTGTTCTTATTGTCTAGAATGAAAGATGAAATGAAAGATTATCCACTTGATAAAAGAGGTTCTTTAATCGCTAAATATAGATATTGGTATTTGTTCCTAGAACAATCTGTACAGACAACAGAAAGAAGAATTCTTAGTGGAGAAATAGAAAAAGATGAACAATTAACTTATTTGTTTGAGGAGATACAACAAGTTAAAAAGAATTATTACTATCCAACTAAAGAAGACCGTAAGTTATTTAAAAGAATAGAAAAAATATCTTGGGACTCTAATGGAGAAGTCGATAGTATTACAATAAAAAGTGGCTACATGACCAATCAAGTGATAAGAGACAACAGAAAACTTAATAGATTTATTGATTCTATTGCATTTTGTGCATTTGGACCAGACTTTAGAGAAGTTGTAAAAAGTCAAAGAAATTTTGAATTTAAAGCTAGGAAGATAAAATTAAAAGATTTAAGAATGTATACTAAAATATATTCAATATATCTAAGTGAAGACTTAGCAACTCAAATATCTTCTTATCTAATATTAAATGAGTTTTATGCTTACCAAGATAAAATAAAAAAGTATCTTCCTGAAAAGCCATATATACAAGACATAAATAAATTTGTATTGAATCCAAAATCAGGTTTAACAATTGGAAAGCCTATAAATGTTGGAACAATTGATGGAGAATATGCAGACGTTATTCCTCTTGAAGAATATGGTGATGTTGTTAATGTTGTTGATGAAAAAGGAAAATATCATATTTTAGATTATATAAATGTGTATAGTCCTAAAGTAGAATTGTACGGAGCTTTTTATTTAGAAAAGTATGTCTATATTACTTCAAAGGTTGATACACAACAAGAAATAAAAGATTTATTTGATGGATACCTAAACAGACCAATATCAGTTACAAAGTTTTCTTCTCTTTGGAATGACTTTTTATTAAATGCAACAAACGAAGATGATCTATATATATCACAAGTGTTCGGAAACGCAGTGAAAACTGATGATGAAAATTATTCTGGTACTATTGGTATAAAGTTTGGAGTTAGACTAAGTTATTTACCACCAAAAGGTTATGACCCAACAAGTAGCGAAAAAACAGCGGAAGAAATAGATGACACTTTAAAGTTTCTCGATGGTTTAAGAGAATATTATTACAAAAAAGATTCCTCTTTTGCAAACCATAAGTCGTTTAAGTTTCCTATAGCTCTTTTAAATTATGATCAAGATGTTCAAGATGTTAAGATAAAAGATTTCAAATTTTGGCAAATTGATGATAATTTAAAATGCTACATTGATAAACTAACAGAAATGGAAGAATACAAGTGGTTGATGGAGTATATATTCAATATCAAGTCCTTCTCAACAATGTCGGCAATATATAGCTACTATGCATTCCCAGATTCAATAGGAGAGCTAAATTCTGAAAGACCGAACCCTCTTAGAGAGAACGACAAAGAATGGATTGGAAATATAATGTCTAAAACAAAAAATAAGTGCTATATTTTATTTAAAAAGTATTATAAATCACAAGATTTATTTAAAACAAATGAAGATAGAAATAATCCAGATATGAACAACAGTTTAGCTTTTAAAAAAATAAATAAACCTCAAATATCTAATAATTTAAAATTAAATATAAGATGGTGGCAACGAAAAAGATTTCAACAAAGACCATACGATGAATATGGTAGAGAGTGTATCGATGGTGCTTTAGCGGCATTTGATCAATTTAATGATGAAAATAGACCACCAAATGATTCAAATAACTATGAACCAGTTGGTAATCAAAGTGATAATGTATTGCAAATTGGAAATGCAACACCAGTAGAAGCTTCCACAACGCAACAAGAGGTATTTCTAGAAAATTCTAGTAAACCATACTTTACTAAACCAACAGGTGAGCAAATAACTACAATGACACCAACAGAAAACCCAACTTTCACTTCTTCTCAGCTTAACACACTGGGCAATATTGGAAGCAGCCAACAATTAGCAGAAGAAAACGAAAACATTCAAGTTGTGGACGAAGGTTTAGAACAGGGTGAAGAAGAAAGTTTTCAAGATATTGGTGCTGGAAATTTTTAAGGAGAAATAAAAAATGTCAATTAAAGATACAAACTTTGGTATATCCTCATTAAGAGATATAACTGTTAAGATTCCTTTAAATATGGAAGCTGATTCGATTGGATTTGAAACATTAAATGAAAATCAAATAGCAGAGGTAATTAATTATAATCTTAAATCTATTCTTCTAACAATGCCTGGTGAACTTATGGATACAAACTTTGGTGTAGGTTTAAAATCATATCTGTTTGAACAGTCTGTTAATGTGTTTGGAATAAAAAGTGCTATAGATAATCAAATATCACTCTATATGCCATGGCTTTCTCAAGTTAATACAAGAGTGTTGGTAAATGAAGAAAACTATTTATCAATAAGGATAAACTATAAACTAAATCAACCTGAAGTAATCGACTATTTTGATTTATCACTTTCTCTAGATGAGCTTTAATTTTACACCAGTAGCTCTATTTATTATCAGAGGATTTGAAAAATGCCAAAAAACAAAAATATTCCAATAAAATATACCAGTCGAGATTTCAATTCTATAAAACAAGATTTAATAGAGCACGCCAAAAGATACTACCCTGACAATTATAATGATTTTTCAAGAGCTTCGTTTGGGTCTTTGATGCTAGACACAGTGTCCTACGTAGGAGATGTGTTATCATATTATTTAGATTATTCTGTTAATGAATCTTTCATGGATACAGCAGTAGAATTTGCCAACGTCCGTAGACATGCAAAAAATTATGGATATAATTTTTCTGGTGTTCCCGTAGCGTTTGGAATTATTTCTCTATTTGTAGAGGTTGCTGCCAATTCAGATGGTAATGGTCCAGATATCACATATATACCAACACTAAAAAAAGGTGCTGAATTCAAAGGATTCAATAACACAACTTATACTTTGTTAGAGGATGTAAGATTTAATGATCCTGCTAACGATATTATAGCAACAAAATTCAATAATACAACTGGTCAAGCAACACATTTTGCAATTAGAAGTTATGGCCAAATATCTTCAGGTAAGTCTTTTACCACAACTATTGATTTATCTGATGCTACTTTTAAAAAATTTAGAAAAGTAAGAGTTGGAGATAATACAATAACGGAAGTAATAAAAGTTTCAGATTCCGAAGGTAATATATTTTATGAAGTAGATTTTTTATCACAAGAAACTGTTTTTATTGAAACAACTAACCCTTCTGCTCTAAGTGATGGAGTCAGGTCTATCATGAAACCTTATGTAACTGCAAGAAGGTTTGTTGTAGAACAAGATAATACCGGTACTTATTTACAATTTGGATTTGGATCTGATGACGATGACGATTCAGGATTAGCGGACCCATCACAAGTTGCTATACAAATGCACGCTAAAAATTATGTCACAAATAGATCTATAGATCCAACAAAGCTAATGGGTACTGATAAATTAGGCATCTCTCCTCAAGGTACAATATTAACAATAACATATAGAAAAAACGATGGCAACGTTGCTTCAGCAGCTGCTAGATCAATAACAGAAGTTATATCATCCAAGGTTAACTTCAATAATGAAAATGCATTAGAATCTGCAAAAGTTAGCGCTGTTAGAAACTCTTTAGAAGTCGTAAATGATGAAGCAATTACAGGTGCCTCAATAGATTTTACAGTCGATGAATTAAAAGTGAGGTCAAAAAACTTTTTTGCATCTCAAAATAGAGCTGTCACAAAAATGGACTATGAAGCTATAGCATATAATATGCCAACAAAATTTGGTCAAGTTAAAAGAGTGAACATAATTAACAACCCATTTGCTACAAACAAAAAACTTGCAATGTATGTTGTCTCAGTCGATGATGGTAATAATTTAACACAAACTAATAATACTACAAAAAAGAATTTAAAAAATTGGCTTAACCAATATGCTTCTATAAACGATGTCATTGAAATATTTGATGCTAAAATAGTAAACTTTTCAATAGAGTTTTCTGTTTTAACTGACAACAGATATGAAACATCAGAAGTTTTAGCTAACTGTTTAACGAGATTAAGAAATAAATATTCAGAAAAGTTTTACATTGGAGAACCAATTTATATTAACGATATCT
>MDSZ01164126.1_pt1 | contig 10130 bp, 11 predicted proteins | sample 811201 | NCBI WGS metagenome assembly MDSZ01 (sample SAMN05326647, study PRJNA326480) | marine metagenome | isolation source: seawater | place: Indian Ocean: North | collected 2010 | reverse complement strand
TAAATGTGATCATTATAATGAAATTAATAAGACAGGTAATACTCGTGTTAGTTTTGATTTTCGTATTTTACCTTTGAACTACTATAATAAAAATTATGACAAAACTTCTGCAAGTACTAACACAAAATATATTGAAGGTTGTTATTATAAACGAATTAAATTAGATTAACTTTTTAAATGACAATTATAATGTGATAAAGTACATAATATAGAAAATATTGACTAAAATTTTAAATAATATACTATAGTTATTATTTAAAATAAAAACTTTTATAATAATTATAATGAGTGAACAGACACAAATTTATAAAGCACGTGACATTTGGGATAAAGAAAAAGAGTCGTTTAATAGTGTAATGCAAAAATATAACGTAAATGATGCGTGGGGTGTTGTTCATTTATTTGAACAAAAAATAGCAGAATATGCTGGAAGTAAATATGCAGTTTCTGTTGACAATTGTACCGATGCATTATTTCTTTGTTTAAAATATTTGAAAGTAAAAGGAAAAGTTACAATACCTTCCAAAACATGGATTTCAGTACCATGTACTATTATTCATGCTGGTTGTGAAGTAGAGTTTGAAGATATTGAATGGTCTGGAGCATATCAATTAAAACCATATCCTATTTATGATGGTGCTGTTAGAATGAAACGTGGTATGTATAAGTCTGATACTTTTCACTGTTTATCATTCCATATTCGCAAGCATTTACCAATTGGAAAAGGTGGTATGATTTTAACTGATGATAAGGATGCATATGACTGGTTTAGAACTGTGAGATATGAAGGCAGAACAATGTCAGATGATGGTGTAAATTACATGTTATATAAAGATGATCCAATTAAATCAATGGGATGGAATATGTACATGACACCAGAACAAGCAGCAAGAGGATTAGAATTATTTGAAAAAATTAAAGATGATAATCCTGATCAAGAAAGTTCAGGAACATGTAAAGATTTAAGTAAATTAAATATTTATCATAATATTTAAAAATAACTATATGAACATGTTAATATTTCATTGAATTAAATATTAATGAGAAAATTGTTGTAAGATTTTATTAATTATAAAAATATATTTTTTATTTTTATAGTTATTAAACATCAATATTCCATTCTATGTTTTTATTTTTTATAAATTGTCCTTCTATTATTCTATTTAACCAAAAATTATTAGGTTTGAAATATTTTTCTATACACTCTTTTTCACTTATCGGTTCTATATTTAATTGAGACAATAATTCTTTTTTTATAAATACAGCATTCCATCTAACGGTTGTTACAAATTCATATCCTTTGGTTTTTGCTAATCTATAAAAAGCCAATAAGTTTGCACCAAAATAACCTATTTGTCCGTTTGTTTGATTCTTATTCACTACTAAAGATACTTCATTTGGTATACCTGGATTTGTTTCTACTATTACTACATTTGCTTCATAATTTTTTAATCCTCTCCAAACATAGTAATCTTCACTATCTATATCGATGGATAGTAAATCAAATTTTTCTGGAACATTGTATTTTTTAAAAGTTTCATCAATATTTTCTTCGGTTAACCATTCATGATGTAAGTTAATTTCATTACTGTTCGGTATCGATTCAACTTTACTTTTATCTCCTTCAAGTAATAAACCATTCCAATTTTCTTTAATTCTAAAATAATATGTATTTGAAAGATGTTTGCCGTCCCAACCTCCAAATTCTACAAAATATTTATTTATTGTATTGATTTTTTTAAAAATATATTTTAATAACATGTCCTCACCATTTTGTGCAAAATTTTCTTCTTTATCCTGAATATTTATTTCGTATTTATTTATATTATTATATCTGCCAATTTCACCAAATAAAATAGGCAAACCCCATTTACTTTTTTTATTATAATTTTGTTCTTTCCATTTTTCATTATCTTTAAATTTCAAAAAATATTTAAAATAATTTTCTGCAGTTTTGTATTCACTTTGTAAATTCATTATTTGTATAGTAAAATTATATATCTTTATATAATAATTCAAATATTTGAATTAATAAATATTTGAATTAATAAATATTTGAATTAATAAATATTTGAATTAATAAATATTTGAATTAATAAATATTTGAATATGTAATTACCAAGGATTATTACACCAAAAATTTAGTTCATTGTCATTTCTTAATAACCAAGTAGAAAAAGTAAATGAACTTGAAGGTGTTCCATAAAAAATATTACATTTTGATAAAATTAACATTTCACAAACAGCATTTATTGTACCATACGTAAATCTATTAAATTTATCTTCATATGATTTTCCAAATGGTTTATCTAATTTGACTATTGTATTACCAAAATTATTGATTATATCGTTTTCTGTTTCAATATTATCACAAGAAATATAAATTTTATACGTCGGGTATTTGTTAGTTAAACTATTAATAAATGGATTAATTTCGTTTTTTGGAATATCAGTAAAACCACCATCAGTAGTTCTGATGTGTAAACCGATAGTTTGATCTTTATTAAAATTTGTTAATGTTTCATCTACAATATTTTGAATCATTTTTTTTGGTATAAATTTTTTTGCATTATTTCTCATTTCTTTAATAAAATTGTTCTCATAAACTGTTGTTCTTGGATATGGTACAAAATTTCCAATTACATTATCATCTTTATAACTTATAGCATGAACTATTCTAAAAAAAACAGACTTAGTGTTATTTTTTGAATAAATTATTTCATTTCTGTCTCTATCAGAACCATTTTTATTATATATTTTATTATTACTATTATTAAATTCTTGTACAAATTTATTTTTATCTATAAAAATAATATTATCTATTGGTTCAAATAAATGATGATATTGAATAATAGTTTTATCACAATAAGCGTCTTCACCCCATACGCAATAAATTTTTTTGTTTTCTTTATTAGCAATTCTTAGCAAACTAATGAGAGGAATTAATTTATTATTTAGACCAGAATAAAGATAAATAAAAAAATCCATAAATGTATAAATTTAATAAATTTTTACATTTAAATCATATTTAATAACTTAAAAAAATAACAATAATTGTATTATAAATGATTACTTTTGATAGTGCTAAAGCTGACATATTATTTAATTTACTAAAAAAAAATGGTTATTATATTGATGTAGGTGTTAGAGATGGAATTCATGATAATAAAACATTTTTATTATATAAAAATGGTTGGACTGGTATTTCTATAGATGCACACCCTGATTATACTGATATTTGTAAAGCAATTAGACCTAATGATACTGTTATTAATATTATATGTGGTAAAGATGATGATAATTGTAAATTTAGATACAATTGGCGTGGTTCATTCAGTTCTATTTACATTAAAGAATTAGATGACTCTAGAAATAAACTTGTTGATCCTAAATGGTATGGAGATTTAAATAATAATAATAGTAATGATTATTTAGGTTTTAAAAATTCTATAGAACATGCTAAATCATCTTCATTAAATACTATAATAGATGAATATAACACTGACAATAAAATTATAAATTTATTGTCTATTGATGTTGATGGTTCTGAAAGAGAACTACTTGAACATTTTGATATAAAAAAATATAATCCAGAATTTGTATGTATAGAAATAGAACAACATGTTTCAACAATAAAACGTGATAATCAATTTATAATTGATTATATGAAAAATAATGATTATATTTTATTATCTGTATTAGGCGAGGATTATATTTGGTGTAATAACTATGAAAATTATTTAAAAGGTACTTTTTTAATTAATCAAATTAATAATGATTTCGATAAAATTAAACAGATACCTACAATACATCCATGTACATTTTTTTATAAAAATAATTTAAAAATTTCAAAAGAAAATATAGATAAATATAAAGAATATATTTATTCTTTATTTTAAAATATATCCTAATTACTTAAAGGTAAAATAGTGATATAATATTATAATGGAATATAATAGAATAATTAATAAAATATAAATATAAATATAAATAACAAATCATTAATAATGATAAAAGTATTTTTTTGCTGTTCATGGGATTCTGATATTGAAAATTTCTTAAAAACAAAATATCTACCACTAACACCAAATGAAAGCGGTAAATTTAAAAATATAGAAGCAGTTACTGATATAAAAAATGCAGAATGGGTTGTAATTATTGATGATATTCATAATAATTATTTAAATGAAATATTAAATTTTGATAAAAGTAAAATAATATGTATACCAAGAGAACCAGGAAATATAACTCCAAAATACAAAAAATTTGATTTTAAATATGATTATACATACGACAACTTTTTTCATTGTTGGTCTTCAATTATGGCAATAGAAAAGAATTATGATGAATTATTAAATTTTAAATTGCCTTTGAAAACTAAATTATGTTCTTCAATCACTTCTGGTTTCAATGGAGGTAGTGGTTTATATATAAAACGTATAGATATGATAAAAAAAATATCAAAAGAAAAAAAATTCATAGATAAAATAGATTTATATGGATATAATTGGAGTAAAGATGAATTAGGTGAAATGTATAAAGGTGTATTTGGTGGTTTTAACACAGGTACATGTAAAAAAATAGAGAATTTAATACCTAATACAACAAAATGGGATGGGTTGGATAAATATTCGTATTCAATAGCAATAGAAAATTGTATAAAAAAAAATTATTTCTCTGAAAAATTTACTGATTGTATATTAAGTTGGACTATACCTATATATATTGGATGTCCAAATATTGGAGATTTTTTTCCAAAAGATTGTTATTACGTATTAGATATAGATTCACCAAATATAATAGAAGAAATAGATAATATACTTAAAAAACCAATTACCAAAAGAAATATTGTGGCATTAGGAGTTGCACGTAGATTAATTCTAGATAAATATAATGTTTGGAATATGGTAAATGAAATAATATTAAATGATAAGTAATTATATTTATTTATTTTTAATATAAATATAACTAAATAAGAATTATTATAATGAGTATTGTAGAATATTTCGGTAAAGAATATCAAATATATTTGTCTCCAAAGTATAATGATAATAAACCAAAAGAACCTTTTCATAATGACAAAAAACAAATGGAAATTATATTAAATATTTTGAATGATGAAAAATTAGAATCTTTTATTGAAACTGGTTCTTACATGGGAAAAACAGTGTATTTTGTTGGTAAAAATTTTCCTAATTTAAAATGTTATTCTTGTGAAATTGATAGAAATAGTTATTCCATTGCTTATGAACAAATTAAAGATTTAAATAATGTAAATTTACAGTTAGTGCCTTCACCTGATGCAGTATATAATATAAATAAAAAATTTGATAATAATATTTATGAAAAAAAAACATTATTCTGGTTAGATGCACACTGGCATACTGATCCTTTATATCATGAATTGTTATACATTACAAAAAATTTTAAAAATTTCATTATAATTGTTGATGATTTTGAAATACCTTATGATGATGGTTTTTGGACAGATGGATATAATATAAAAAAAATTAAACCTTTTATAGTTAAAAAAGATAAGTTAAAATATTATATGCCTAGTTATTCTTCAAAAGATGAATGTTGTAAAAAAAATGCTGTAGGATATATAGTTATAACTAATATGGATATAAACACATTTGGTCACTTAAAAGAAATAACTTTATAAATATATTCATAAATTTCTAATTAATTCATAATCATTTATATCTTTTTGTCTTATATGATTATGCCCTGTACCAATAGTATGTGTTCTATTAAATTTAAATTTTTTTAAAATTTCTAATGACATAAATTTCATACCAAAATGATAAAAATGGTTTTCTTCATTATTAATTATATCATTAATAGAATAACCAAGAATTTCATATTCACGTCTATGATTTTTATTTTCACAACAAATATCATTATCATTACTTTTAATATTATCAAAATATGTATTTAAAAAATCTATATCATGAGTATCTCTTAAACCATAAGCTGCTAATATTCCTCCATTATCAATACAAAAAGAATTTGTATCTAACTTTTTAAATAAACTGTGTTTATTAAATAATTCATTGTATTTTTTAAAATAAAAATAAAATTTATTATCTTTAATGTAATTAGCATTGTTAAGAAAATGAATAGAATTTTTATTTTTTAATAAATTTAAATGTTTTATTGTTTCTATATTAAATGATTCTATATTACAATTACAATTACAATTTAAACCTAGATGTTCTAAACAATCTGGGTCTGACATATGAAAATATGATTTATCTATTTTAAATTTTTCACGTGTATTTTTTTTAAAAGATTTAATTTTAAGATATAATTCTTTATTTTCTATTATAAAATATTGTAAATTTTGAGTATCCTTTGTATTATCTATTCTTTTTTTATATTCATTATCTATATTTTCATCCCACCATATTTTTCCGTAATGTATTTCTAATAATATATTTCTAATAAATATATTTTTAACAATCATTTCATTACTTTCAATAACATTAATATCATAATTATTTAATTCACTTAATATATTACTTTTAAAATCATTATGTGAAGGCCATATTATAACTATACCTTTAGTCATATAGATATAATATTAGAAATATAATTATTTATCATTTTTTACCAACAATTTTAAATGTTACAAATGGCCATTGCCATGTACCTTTGCTATATTTTTTTACATCTTTTAAAATAAAATTATTTTCTATGATTTCTAATTCACCATAATTACCATCTATAAAATAATCATCTTCTATTATATAAATACATTCTGGATTTTGGTTATATAATTCATAACATTTATTAATTATATTAATATGCATAAATCTTGATGCATCTATAAAAACAATATTTGGAATAAAATTAACATTTTTTGTATAATTATTATTTGGTAAATTATATACTTTCATATATTTTTCCTTAAATCTATCGCTAGTTTCTTTATAGTCTTTAATATAATTAGGTAAATTAGGTATTAATAAGTTAGGTATATCTTCTTTGTTTGAAAAATATTCTTCAATTATATTAACAGTATTAATACCACTCCAATAATTATGTGCTAATTTGAATAAACTTGCTTCACCTTCATAAGAATCTATCTTAAAATTTACATATTTATCTCTGAAAAATTCAAATAATCGAACCGTAGAATCTTGACCAGTACCAGTACCTATTTCAGTAATTTTTATTACATCTTCATCTTTTACTTCTTGATAGACATCGTTCAATATATTTAACAAGTCATCCATATTTTATATAATAAAAATAATTCTTTTAAATACTTTATAATCGAAATTATAATGGTTTGATATTTTCTATTTCACAATTACCAATTGGTTTGATTTCAAAATCTGGTCCATAAAGAAAATATAATATTGCACATCTGTGGTGTCCATCTCCTATTTTTCCATTTGGACCAATTTTAATTCTTCCTTTTCCACCTTGCCAATTTGAACCATTAAATGATGTTTGAAATTCTTTATTATTACAAAACTCATTTTGATAACCATGTTTTTTTATACTTTCAACTAGTTTATCAAAATTTTCAATATTATACCAATAATTATTATCATGAGCAGGGTGATTTTGTGTTGCATAAAAACTTTCATATAGTGGTTCTGTATTATTATTTTTTAAATAAATGACCCAAGGACTATCTTCTAATTTCACATTTTCGTCGACAAATACAGTTTTTTTTTCTTTGTCACTAAATTTAATAACACTACAATATAAATTTTTTAATAACATTATAATAATTAATATAAACAAAATTATATTTAAGTAAATAATAGAATAATATTAATAAAAATGATAAGAATTTCTGATATTTATGGAATAGAAAAATGTAGAACGTATGTTAACGATGTAATTACAAGTGGTTGGTTGACATTTACTGGTAAATATGTAGAAGAATGTGAAAAAATGTTAGAGAATATATTGGGAGTAAAACATGTTTTATTAACAAATAATGGAACTTCTGCTACACATTGTTTAATAAAAAGTATCAAGTTACATAAACCAGAATGTAAAAAAATTTATGTTCAAAATAATTGTTATATTGCAGTATATAATTCTATATTAACAGAATTTAACAATGATGAAATTGAGGTTTTACCAATAGATAGTGAAACATGGAATTTAGATTTGAACTATTTAGATGTAATTGAAAAAAATGCTGCGCTAATGATTGTACATAATCTAGGAAATATATTACCCATTGATAAAATAAAAGAAGTTAGACGAGATATAATAATTGTTGAAGATAATTGTGAGGGATTCATGGGAAAATATAATGATAAATATTCAGGTACAGATTCATTAGCGTCATCATTATCTTTTTACGCAAATAAACATATAACATGTGGTGAAGGTGGTGCATTTATAACAAATAATACTGATTTATATAATAAAATTGTATCATTTACACGTCAAGGTGTTAGTTCTAAAAAATATATTCACACAATGCATGCTTATAATTACAGAATAACAAATATAAACGCAGCAATATTATTATCACAATTAGAACAATTAAATGTAATATTAGAAAAAAAGAAAGAAATATACGATAAATATTGTAATTTATTAAAAGATCAAGAATACATATCTTTACAAAAAATAGAAGATCAAACAATACATTCCAATTGGATTTTTGGAATAAAAATATTAAAAGATATAGACTATGATGAAATAGAAGTATATTTTAAAAATTTTAATATTGAAATACGACCATTTTTTTACGATATCTATAAAAGTGAATATTTAAAAACTATTCATAGAAAAGAAACGAAAACAAATGATATGTCAATAATTTTACTACCAATTTATGTTAATTTAAAATTGTCAGATGTTGATTATATTGTAAATATAATAAAACAATTTATAAGTGAAAAGTTTTAATTATCATTTAATTCTTCTCTGTTATATGAATGGTATGCAATATATCTACAATTTTTAGATTTCGCAGTTTTTACATCATTAATAAACATCTCATTAAAATTTAAAATTACATTGTTTTGTTTTCCATTTTCAGCAGGTCGTTCTAACCATTTTATGTCTCTAATAATTATTTTATCTTTATGATATTTACAAACGTAATTATAATATAATTCACAATTTGCAGGTTCACATTCATTTGCTACTGCTTCATTTAAATAAAATTTCCAGAACACGCAATTGTGTTTTTGTTCAATTAAAGATATTAACTCATTAATAATATGTTTATTATACATAATATGATGACATACACCAGACATAAGTTTATTATTTTTTGATAATTCTTTATTTTCTTCACTGTTAACAAAATCAAAATCTTCATTTAATTTTTGATGATGGTTAAAATATCCTATAATTTGTCCATAGTCAAGAATTCTATTTCCATATATAGGTTTATTGTCTTCCATAAAAGTGATATTTTTAATAAATATAATATCTGAATCACATATTAATATATTTTCCGTAAGATCTGGTATTACTTTATGGGCATAAAGTTTTAAAATTTGATTAATATAAGAACATTTTCTATTACGTTTTTCACCATAATTATACATATTATCATACACATCTCTCTTTGTAAATGGGTACTTATTTTCATCAAACCATTCTACACCTTCAATATCAGTTAATTTGTTATTAGATACAACAATAATTCTTCTAAAATCTTTTACGTATTTTTTTATATATTTAATTGCATGTTGAAGTAGAAATTTGTCTTTTTCAACAGAAGTAATTACAATATCAAATACCATTTATATTGTAAAATTAGCAAAAATCTTTATATCTTTTTAAATTTGAATGAGTTAAAGTAGAAAAAATGATTAGGATTATATATTGTTTCGTCATTATAATTATTAGAAATTAAATAATTTTTATTTGTATTAGAATCACTATTTATATTAAATAATTTATTAGAAATATTATTATTAATACATATATTTTCCTTATTATCACAATTTTCATTAAAAATAGTTTGTAAAATTGTCTTAGTATTAGCTGGAATATCGTTTGTACCATTATTTAAAAAATGAATAGAATTTTCATTCAATAAACTAGATCCGATTCTATATGTATCTTCTGTATAATCACTAATATGTACTGAATGTTTTCCCAAATCAAATAATTCGCGACATTTTTCTTTTAAT
>MDSZ01031002.1_pt1 | contig 10130 bp, 3 predicted proteins | sample 811201 | NCBI WGS metagenome assembly MDSZ01 (sample SAMN05326647, study PRJNA326480) | marine metagenome | isolation source: seawater | place: Indian Ocean: North | collected 2010 | reverse complement strand
CTTCCTGTATCTGTTAAAACGGCGTCCAGAATAATGTCGCCGGAGTTATCAAGAAATGCCATAGTATTTTAAACCTCTTATCGTATTTAAATAGTTCTGTATTATATTAAAACACCAAATTTTCATATGTTGTTTTATTACTAATATTTTTTAACATTATAATTTTGCATCATATTGTTATTCATAGCAGTTGAACCAAATTTCGATTCCACTATATTAGTAATTCCATCAATCGCTTCACCTAACAATTCCATATCATATCCAGATATAGATCCATTGCTTTGGACTCCGAGAAAAGTGTTTCTAATATCCATTGCCAAGTCCTCGGTAAAATCCCCAGTCTTGATGTCAGCAATAAATGAATCTATTTGTGCTTGCACTGTATCTGGTACATAAGTAGTTATTGCTTTGTTTTGATTTAAAACACTAAGACTGTCAGCAACAGTATTAAAAGCGCTTTCGCTTGCAAGTGCTTCACCTCTCGATTTGTATATATCTGCTTTTAAATCCCCAAGTGTGGTTCCTTCGCTCTCGGTGGGTGTGTGTTCCGTATATCCATCTGGTCTTTCTGAAGTGTTTGTGGGAGCAGAGGCTTCGGGCTGAGATGTATCTTTTATAAAATTAACTTTGCAATTTAAATTGATATCAAACTTTTTACCGGAGTTTTTAGATGTAATTCTTATTTTAAATTTTTTATCCCATACAGATTCTGAGGCTCTTCCAAGATTAACATCAGTTGCTTCGTATGCCGAAGAAAAAAGAAGAGAGTCTTCACTAACAAGAGATTGAACCATGCTTGGATTAATTTTAAAATATCTTCTAAAATCTCGTGTTACTTTTACATTATTATATGTCTCGCTGCCAATTTCATATATGCTTTGATTAAAAAAGATCATACCTTGGAATTCTACGAGTTCAATCATGTATATTTCAGTTGGATTGGATCTGTTTTCATGAATATCTACAGCGCGAAAAGTATAATAATATTTCGTATTTGGCTCAATGGAATCAATAAATGATGTTGAAGTTGCGCCAGGTGTTGTTGCAGTGGTTAGAAGTGAGTTTGAAAAATCAGTATATGATTTTGGTGGAACGCTCATTCTATAAATTTCAAAATGTGTTACAGGATCGTCTGACTGAAAAGTTATCGGATCAGATGAAGACAGCCCTCGTTCACTTCTATATTTTTCAGCAAAAGCGGCATCGGCTTCATTTATTATAACTGGCTGTAATTCATAGTTTCCTACGTTGCCATTAAGGTTTATTAAAACACGATTATTGACTCCTTTAAATGGAATAATATCAACGTTTGGAAACACGGGAGCATTGTCAAGCACTCTTGTGTCTTGTGCAAAAATTGGTATTCTTGCTATTTGAAGTGAAGGCTTGTAAGTAACCGTGCAGTTTGTGCTATACTCATTTGTTGATGCAGTGTATGATCTTGCACCTGTAGAGTTATAACTGTATTGGGTTCCAACAATTAATTGATGTGCATATATTTCATATTTGTATCCTTTATCATATTTTAATTGAGTATCAACATACTTTAATATATCTAATTCTTGTGTATTTGGTACAAAAATTCTTTGTAAATTGTTTGTAACATTCGGAACAACTTTTTTTATCTCATAAATAACTGTCTCATTATACGCTTCTTTTCCTTCGATCATTTCTTGATAACTGCGAAAATGCTCATCAACCATGTTCTGTATTTTTCCAGACAATATTAAAGATTTTAAAGTATTTGCAAAAGCGTTACACTCCTCTGATTGTTCTGAACTTGAAGTTTCCAATCCAAGCAATATTGCCAGAGCGGAAAAGTCTTCATCTGTGTCTTCTGGTGTGCCCTCAAGATAATTTTTCAACCACGGCTCAAGGTTAATCAGAGGCAAAAGACGGACTTGGTTATCAATTTGCAACATAACTTTGCCTTCAGAAGCTGCTAAAATTTCTGTTGCAACCAAAAAATCCAAACCATTATCGGAAGATTTGCCGACTCTTTGATCTGGATAAATTATTGTTTGATCCATGACATGTTTTAATAATTCGTCTGTCATGCCCGCTTCTTCAGAGGCAATACCTAATTTTCCAGTAACATCAGTGCTGAGTTCAATAGTGCTAATCATGGGGTATAAGTCATCTGTGTCGGGCATTTGTTTTAAACTTGAAATAGATGAACGTGGTATCCCAATGTTTTGAAATTTAGAACTAAAAAGAACTTCAGAATTAATAAAATCTTGCACATATTTCAATGGTCCTCCTATTGCGCCAAGGTTATATAAATCTTGTTGATACGAGGATCCATGTCTGGTAATGTTAGAAAATTGATTTTGCAAATAATACTCGTAAACTTCTTCAGACGAAATAAAGTCCTCGTAGCCATTGACAAAAAAATTATATTTTGATTCTACTTTTGCATATGACGGATTATTGATATTGTTCAAAAATCTCTCTAATTCTTCTGGAGTGAAAGGTGCCGTTATCTTAGTGTAATGATCAGTAAAAACAGAACCAGTATTAATTAAAGCAGATGGTCTTGTTAGCCCTGTTATGCTATCTGTGCCGCCAGCGACAAAGACTTTCCATGCTTCATTTAAGTCTATAATGCCGTTTGAATCGTTGTTTGTAATAAATTGATTAGTTGTTAAAGTGATATCTTGTTCAAAGGTTTTAAAAATTGAATCACTTGAGGGGTTGGTAATACTTTTATATTCAAAAGTTAAAACAGATGGACCATAAAGTTGTGATAATTCATTTGTTGCCGATGGTCCCAGTGCATTAGGGTCGGAATTTAAATACACGATCCTATTATCAAAATCACTAACAAAAAACTTTCTTGTCTCGGCACGCAGTGGATCGGCAATATCTGAAGACCTATTGTGACGAATATATCCATTGCCAAATGTGGTAACTGTTGGATAAGGCTGATTCATGTTTTGCGGATCAAGAAAAAACGATGCATCAGAGACGTTTAAAAGATCATCGTAAATATTATTTTCAACTGCTGTAAGATTTTTGCCCAGATAAACATTTTCACTAATTTGAGACGGCGATGGCTCAGATGTAGCAGTGCCCTCTCCACCTTCGGTGGTGACTGCTTCCTCTTCGATTTCATCACATTGTTTAATTGCCATTGTTTATACCTTTATTAAATATTGATTAAGAATTATCCTCCAATCTTGGGGATGAGTGGTGTGTAGACTGGTGTTGTTGGGGTTGTTGGAACACCTGTGCTAATTCCAGAACCCGCAGATGAACCTCCAGATGAGCCCGGTGTCGAACCAGCGGTTGGACCGCCAAGATCAGGCGCGTCTAAAGTAGTTCCCCCAAATCCCAACATATCTATTTGTCTATCTGCGACTGTGCTTGTACCAGCCTCAGTTCTTTCAGTTCTATCTATCCTTTGCTCTGTTGCGCGTTGCGCTCTTTCGGTTTCCAATTCTTGCTCCCCAGGTAATATAAGATTTTGCGTATCTATGTTTCTGAACCTTTGCCTTACAACGTCTAAGTCGATTTCGGACGTAAAACGGTCGGGTGGGTCTACTATATCTGGTATCGCGGTAGGGTCTAGCAAGAAATAACAATCAACAACTTCCACGTCACTACGTCTAGTTTGGCGACACAAATAATATTTACCAGTCTCATCCGTGCCAAGACTGCCTAATGAAACTTTGTGAAACACCGCATTTCGTATCATATAGGTTTGGGTATTGTCTAAAGGATTAAGAAAATCTGGTATATTTGAGGCTTGCTTTGTCATCATTACGGAATAAGTAACCAATATATCGACTTCATATTTTAGATCTTCGACGGAAAGAAGAGGCTCAGTGCTTTGTGGAAGAGGTAATAAGGCTGTAAGAGCAGAAAGACCTATGTTTTGCTGTGTAAGCACACCTTGTTGCACTTTTGATTCGTTATTTTGTGACGAAAAAGAAGAGCCTAAATCAACGGGGCTTAATTCGTTTACGTTTAAGTTTTCAAAACTTCCACCACTATCACTTCCAAGATATTCTGAAGAAGCCACAGGTTTTGTCTCCGATAAAAGTAAATCTGTGCCATCGGCTAAAGGTATCGACGGAGTGCCAGTTGTAGAAGCATTAAAAGCATCGGCAACCCCTTCCGCGACTAATGGTCCTGTAACTCCAGCGGATTGAAGAGTGGAAACAGTAATATTGTTGCTTGATAATTGATCTATTGCAGACAATACCTCACTTTTTGGTGTGTATTGTGCAGGCTGTGCTTCTACTAAATTAAGACCGGAGTAAATGTTTAAACCACTAAACTGTCCTGCATCGGTATTAATATTATCTATATAACTTTCATTTAAAAATCTTGCATCAATAGTATTTTCAAAATCTTCGCTTACTTTAATGGTTGATATTTTAAAAGAAGAAATACTATTTGCTTGCCGGTCTGTAGTTGTTGCTTCAACACCAACCGCGTTGCTTCCAGTTCCTAATGCGTTATTAATTCGTATCAATAAATCATTCATTAAATCTTCAAACTGTAATATGCCATCAACTGTCCCAATAGTTGGGCTAACATTATCTTTAAGAGTTTTATTTAATTCGTCTCGAAGAGTAGTGCCGTTATGTGATACATCAATATCAACAAACATATCTAAAGTTTCTAAATATAAATCGACAATGGTATTAAGTTTGTTTATACCAAACGAACTCATGATTGTTTGCCCGGTTGGAGTAAATTTTCTTGCCTGCACATCGTATACGTTTGGTATATTTAGTAAACTAACATATTCACTATAAGACACTATTGCATTTGACAAATTAACTAAAGACTCTTGCATAACAGGGATAAATCCATCAAGAATTTCAATATCAACAGAATATTGAAATGCGCCATCACTAAGTTCTTGTGCCCCAGTGTCAATTCCAGTGAAATGTCTTATTTTGGAATCTTCGGGTAAAAAATCAACGAAAGCAGGCAGCAATATATCAACCTCTGACATATTTGGATCACCAAGAGAACCACTATTAATTGGTGTTTTCATTGTACTATCGGAAAAAACGCGATTTTGAATTGGTGAACCTAAGTGGTTTCTGGCTGATCTTTCTTGTACTTGTGTGCGACTAACAGTAAATCCCACAATTTTTGAGTTATCAACAATTTTTTTCCTGGCGCTTGGTGTCATAATAGAAACAAGACTGGAAAATTTAATATTTTCTAAAACATATGCACCATAATCAAACGCAAAACAAAAGCGAACATTTCTTTCATTATCTTTAGTGATAAATAATTCAGAAAAATAGGCTTTGTTTGATAATGTTTTCCGTAAAATTTCTTTTTGTTGCGGAAAGTTTCCCTGTGTTCCAAAAGCAAGAGTACTATCGGCTAAAACCACAGCAATTTGATCTCTTATTCTAAAGTCTTGAACGTTTGAAATAGTTGTAGTTCTTTTTGTTAATATATTATGTGGCGTTGTTACATGACGCCTTCCTTCCATATAAATTCTACCAAGACTTGAATCATCGTGTACATGAACTGCTCCAGACCATAAATTACCGGATTCGGTGGTAAAAATAGTGAGTTGAGAAACAGTTTGAGAATTTTGTATTACTAATTGATCAGAATAAATACTAATTACATTTTTATATGCGTCTGGAACTTCTCCGTTTATTAAATCTTGTCCAAGTAATGCTGTGTCCAATTCAACAAATGCAAAAATCCGAAGATAATCAATAACGGTATTTTCCTCAAGTTTAAAAGTAAACGGATTGATGATCTCTACTTCTCCAGATCCATTAACATATGTGTTTTTAAAATCATCAAGCGTTTTTACTTGCTGATATGTTTTTGTTTTTTCAAACCAAGCCTTATCGTAATTTTCACCAGTAAACCATGAACTAAGATATTTAGTGGTGTCAGTATAATTTCCATCTTCAAATTTCGTTATAAACTCTTGAGCCGTTTCGTCCGAAGTGAACATAATGCATCGAATTTTAAAATATTGTTTAAAATCAACAGTTCCGTTTTGATTTTGTATTTCCAGGGCATCTCCTAAAATAGAAAATGTTCCGCTATCGCTAAGTGTGTCAACAACTTTAAGTTCCACTGTAATTGATGGAGTTTGTAAATATACATCATCTTTTCCATCATTATCTGTATCAACCCCTCTTTGTGATTCTTCTAAAAATATTCTATCAATATAAATGTTTGGAACCAAATCTCCAAATAATCCACAAGCGTTTGCCATTATGATTCATCCTCACATTGCTGTATTGATTCTTTTTGTGTATAAGGGTTTAAGAACTCATAATCCTGTTCTGTATCGGGACATGTAAAATCTTTTCTTGCAAACTTATATAAATCTTGATCCCCATTCTTAATATGACGGCAAATAATAGCAGAACTAATTTCACCATCTACATCAATGTCAAAATAGTAATCTGCAAAACTACTATCTATTTTCGACACGGGTAAACTTTTTCCGTCTGCCTCATCAATTAAAATATCATTAACAACCAAATCCGGTTTAACAATTAAGTTTAATTGTTTGATTTCAGTAACAAGAGAAGTGTCTTTAATTTTTCCATTTCCATCTAAATCTTCCATGGAAAATATTTCAATTTCAAAATTATCGTTTCCATGAGGAACATTTTCTTCAATAATTTGAAAAATTAAATCATTTTTTTCAACACTAAAATATGTGCCGTCTGCAAAAATAAATGGAATATCTTCCCCTCCCGGCAAATCGAGCATTCCGTCGAATAATTCAGCACCGCTTTCTACTCTTACATCATATTTAACCTCCACGTCAAGTTGTGGAATATTTAAAACAGTTTCGGAACCACTTAATGTCAAAGTTGAAGTTGTAGATCCAGTTAAAATTTCACCACTTAATACACTTATATCCCAAGCGGGTATTTTATCGCTTGCCATATCTGAATTGGCAAGAGGGTTGATAAGTATTTGAGATTTATCAGGAGTTTGTTGAATCATCAATTGTGCTAAGTCAGGATCACCTGAGTTTTTTGTTTCAACAGCGCGTGAAATATCGTCCTCAATACTATGAAAATTACTAAATGTCTTTAACTTTGGAGTATTTTCTTGAATTCTGCCTTCTGTAGCATTTTGTGTTTCTGTAAAACCTGTGTATTCAGAGTCATACACAACATTGTCATCATAAAATGCATAAAATATAGGTCTCAATTTACCCAAAGAAAGTAAATATTTTCCGTATTGAGTAAGTTGTAAATCAATAACTTCTTCTTTTTTATCAAAAAACTCCATACTTTAATTATTCCTCTACACTTTTAAGATTGACTTTTTTTCTAATATGCACGCTTCCCTCGCCTTTAAAGTTTTTCTCGGCATACACCTGATACGATACTTCATTAACAAGTGGGTCTTTTATTTCAAAGGTATAGATATTATGCCCGTCAAATGCATCTATGATGAACTGTACAGCGGGGAGATTGCGATCCTTCTTGTCAACTTCCTCTCTTAAGGCGTCTTCCATTGCCTGAAGTACTATAACTGCCGACTCGGAGCCAATTTCAAATTGTTCCTCCATCATAAGTGCCACACTAACAGCAGTATATTTTGGTTCAGTGGGGTCTCTTGCATCAAATCTGCCAACAAATATAGACACAGCGTTGTGGTTGTTGAACTCAAAATTAATATCCGGTGCTTCATTAAGACTGGTTTCTGATTCAATAAAATTCATTGTAGTCAATTCTGTTTCTACTTCTCTTCCTGTACTAAATTCAACCTGTTCATCAATTTTAACTAACTCAACAAGCGAGAAGAAGTCATATGGCCAATTATAAGTTACGTTTTTCTTTAGTAAATGTCCTAAATATCCACCATCACTGGTAATCGCCCCTTTAGCAGCGCCCCCTCCAAGATACTCAAACATTCCATCTGGAGCCTTATTAATTTGATCTGCGGCTGTTGTTGCAAAAGTGGTTGTAACTGATGTTTGTTCTAACGTAGAGGGATTAAATGCAATGCTAGATTGTATTGGACTTGGGAAGTTTGTCTCATTTTCCGCTACTATTTTGTCAAAATAAGAGGTTGCTGCTTTTTGCTTTACTTTGAAAACCATCCACTGAACCTTTCCAAAATCAAGATCTTTTGAATCTAACAATTCTGAAGAATTAAGTGTGTGTGTGATACTTTTTGTTTGCTGTACCACATCTGTTCCAACTCCGTTAACAAGATTTTCAGATTGAAAAGCGCGACCAATTCGAGGAGGCAAGTTTTGCCAAATGTCAGATAAATCTTCTTGGTTTAATTGATGTTCAAATTCAAAAATATACATTGAAAAGGGGGTAACTTTGTCTGGATAATTGTAAAAATCCATACTTGGAGGAAAGACATATCGTTGCATTGCCTCTACCATATTAGTAATGCTTGCGCTGCCAACCTTATTGTTTTTAATATCATCAATAACACTTCTCTCAATCCTAAAAAATTGTCTTTCGCCAAGTCTTGGAATTTCAACAAACGGCACTGCAACCACTGCTTCACGAATTGTTTTAGACTCAGCAATTCTTCCAAGTTTTTGGTCCGCTTTAGGAAACCCAACTGCATCAGCAAGAGATAGCGGAGCGCTGATATCTAAAGGATCGGTTTCTGGATGATCTTTGATTTCTAAATATATTCCTTCGTCGTCTTTTGGCAATCTGCCGTACTGATGCCACATTCCAATGGGTCGTGTATCCAACCCACCTGAGCAGAATCCGGTATCTGCAATAGAAGAAGTACCTGCATCAATAAAGTTTAATATTGGGGTTTCAAATTTAGTTTGTATCATCCACCTAGAGTCTCGTTCTGCGGTGACGGGATCAGTATAATCAACTCTGCCAAATAGATTTAAAGATGCAGTAATTTGAACAGCATTTGAGTTCATTTGTTCACCCTGTTGTGAACCTGAGCCCCGTCCCACGCCAGCGAAAAACCTACGAGAGTGGAGGGGTCTGGAAGTGTCACCCCCATCGACTCCCCAACTTGCGGAGGGTATATCACCACTTGCATGGATGTTGGTAGCATATCTTCTATAAGAAGAACTAATTTCTGCAAAAATATCATCAATTGTGGGAGAAGAACTGGAGGGAACATAAGTTAAATCAACCCACGCTGATCCATCATAATAAGGCGGTGTAAAAGGCGCATTGTATCCAAATCTTGACCCACCCAGGAAGCCGTTCTCTTTATTACCGTTATGCCTACTAATATATCCTCCTCTACATGGTGGACCAAATGCTGTTGGTCTACTATACATAACCATTGTTTCTGTCCCTGAAACGATTTGTGGCACATAATTTGAGTTCCAACCTGCACCTTGTCGGGCAAGACCTGTAGGTGTAAAAGATTTTTTTATTTGCACTCTCATTTTATAAGTTTTATCTTTTCTCAATGAAAACAGTGATTTTGGCTTTGATGAAAAAGATGAAAATGTTCCATCTTCTAAGAAAAACTCAGCAGTTTCAGCCAAGAAGTTATTCATAGCCCTTTTGAAACGAGAATCACCTTGACCATCCCAAGATGCAGTGGCATTTAATGATGCAGATGGATGAGGCTCCATATCCAAAATAGTGAAATTAGCCAAATAATTTTCTGGTTCAACAAGTGCTTCAAATGGTACGCGATAAGAAAAGTAATTATTACCTATAGTAAAGTCATGAGTGTTATCGGGGTCGTCCAGAATTTCTGTTGTTCCAGTTAGGTAACCATTAAGAAGCGGATTTGCGTTTCGAAGAGATCCTGTAAGAATTGGGAAATCCACGGCGATGCCTGATTTAATCGTATTGTACAGAATTCCTGGCGCAAACATTGGAGTTAGGAATGGTCTATAAAGTGCTCGTGCTGCTTCAGCATTTGTGAGTGCATCATTACTGCCGGTCAAAGTTAAATATTTGCCATATGATTGAGAAAACAATGTTGCTAATTGAAGTGTTCTTGAGGCTGGGTAGAAACCATCATATGGAAGCAGTTTTAAAAGAGCATTACATGTAACTGTGATTTCAGTTGCTGAAGAGCCCTCTGTTGGGTCAAACCTTAATCCAGCCAAAGGATCTATTTTTTCTTTAGTAACATCAAAGTATTTCATAAAATCAGAATGAGAATAAACTTTATAAAAGTTTGTTTCGTTGCTTGATGTTGTG
>MDSZ01232327.1_pt1 | contig 10131 bp, 10 predicted proteins | sample 811201 | NCBI WGS metagenome assembly MDSZ01 (sample SAMN05326647, study PRJNA326480) | marine metagenome | isolation source: seawater | place: Indian Ocean: North | collected 2010 | reverse complement strand
TATGCTGGTGGTGGTAGTCCTTTATTGTGGCAACATTTATTTTGGTTTTTAGCACATCCTGAGGTTTATGTTCTTATTTTACCTGCTATGGGAATTGTTAGTGAGGTAATTGCAAACAATACTAGAAAGCCATTGTGGGGCTATAAGCCTTTAGTTTATGCAGTTATTTTCTTAGGTTTTACTTCTTTTATTGTTTGGGCACACCATATGTTCTTGACTGGTATGGGTGAGACCATGAGTAAGTTTTTTGCTATTACGACCATGATAATTTCTGTTCCTTCCGTAGTTATTTTGACTTGTTTAGTTATATCTTTGTGGGGTGGTTCTATAAGATTTAATACTCCTATGTTATTTGCTCTAAGTTTTCTCCCAATGTTTGGTATGGGAGGTGTAACGGGTCTTCCTTTAGGTTTGCCATTATCAGATATACACTTACATGATACTTACTATGTTATAAGTCATTTCCATTATGTAGTTGCTCCAGGTACTATCTTTGCTATTTTTGCAGGTATATATTTTTGGTTTCCTAAAATAACAGGAAAAAAATTAAACGAAGTTTTAGGCAAGATACACTTTACTTTTTCTCTGATATTTATGAATGGTATTTTCTTCCCAATGTTATTGCAAGGTCTTGCTGGTGTATCAAGAAGATTAGCTGATGGAGGGCAGTCGTATGCACATGCCCAAAGTGTTATACATTATAATGAATTCATGTCAATATCAGCGTGGTTGTTAGCTTTAGCTCAAATACCATTTATAATTAATATAATATTTACAGTATTTAGGAAAAGAGATGAAGTACCAGATCCTAATCCTTGGCAAGCAACAACTTTGGAATGGGCTTGTCCTTCACCTCCAATTGGACATGGAAATTTTGAAACTGAACCAACAGTTTATAGAGGTCCTTATGAATATAGTGTTCCTGGGCATGAAAAAGATTTTAGTCCGCAATTTGAAAAGTTAGGAGATAAATAATGAAAATTCCTTATAATGAAGAGATAAGACCTGATACTGGATTGTATAATGCTAAGTTAGGTATCTGGTTATTTTTAGCTTCTGAGGTTATGCTTTTTGGTGGATTGTTTTCTGCATATATATTGTTGCGACTTACTGATCCTAATTGGATAAATTATGGCCAAAATGCTTTAAATGTTCCTTTGGCTACTTTGAATACTGTAGTTCTTATTACCTCTAGTGTAACAATGGTGATGTCTTGGGTGTCTTTAAAACTAAAAGATTTAAAGAAGTATAAAATGTACATGGGAGCTACCTTGCTTTGTTCATTTATATTTTTAATAATAAAATATTTTGAATATACTGCAAAATTTGATCATGGTTTATATCCATCTACAAATAATTTTTTAGCAGTATATTTTACAATAACGGGTTTACATGCTTTGCATATTATTGGTGGTATTGTTGTAAATGGATATTTTTATGGTCCTGGAATTAAAATGTGGGATACTGAACCAGAAAGATTTACCAATAGAATAGAAATTGCTGGTTTGTATTGGCACTTTGTAGATTTAGTCTGGATTTTTTTGTTTCCGGCGCTTTATTTGCTGTAAAAAGGAGAGAGTGTTATGAGTGATGATATACAACATCATATAAGCGTTTATAAAAAAGTTTTTGTAGCGCTTTTAATATTAACTGTTTTGACAGTTTTAGCTTCCTATGTTGAATTTGGTGGTATCGTTTGGCTTGCTGTTGGTGTTGGTCTTGCTATTGCTGCATTTAAAGGTTATTTAGTTGCAGCAAATTTCATGCATCTTAACGATGAAAAGCCTATTATTTATCAAACTTTAATTGGTACGCTTTTCGCTTTTATTATATTGTTTTTTATGCCAATGATTTGGCATAACGATGGTTTGAAAGCACCAGATAATATTCCTTTGCAAAATGGAAATGTTTATAATTCAGATTTTGAGAACCATCATGATGATCATAATGGAGACCATCATTAAATGTCAATTAATCAGTTCCATATAGTTTTTATATCTGTGTCTTCTTTATTCATGCTTTATTTTTTATATTGGAGTTATTCAAAGTGGCAATTATTTAATGATTCCTCATATCTATTTTACATGATATTCTCAATTTTATGTTTTTTAGCTTTATTTATTTATTCTAAAAATTTCTTAAAAAAGACGGAAAAACTTTAATGTTAATTAGAAAATTAATTATTCTTATTATGTTTGTAAATTTAATTTTTCCATGTGCTGTTTGCTATGGAGATCCAAATGATCCTATGACAATAGGATTAACTAAATCTATTAGTTTTTTGTTAGCAGTGATTGGTTTTATTTTGTTTTGTTTGATGTATTGGTTTGTATCATTAATTAGAAGGAATAATCAATTAAATAATACAGAAGGAGTAAAATGACTGAATATTTACAAAGTTTTATGCCAGTTTTATCTTCCCAAATGGGTCATCTAGGTGATGAGTTAAATGGCTATGTTCATATTTTAATGTTTCTATTGATGTTTGGATGGGGGATTTTCTTTATATATTGTTTAATTAGATTTAATAGCAAAGCTAATCCTAAAGCTAGTTACCATGGTGTTACAAATCATTATTCAAGTTACGTTGAGTTTGGTATTGTTGCTGTAGAGGCATTACTATTAATTGGTTTTGCTATTCCTGGATACAGTCAAGTTAAATATGATTATGACATTATTGGAGTTGCTAATAAAGATGATTTGAAAGTAAGAGTAATAGCTCAGCAGTTTGCTTGGAATATTCATTACCCTGGAGAAGATGGCATATTTGGTAATACAAGGATTGAACTTGTAAATGAAGAAACTAATCCTATAGGCTTAGATCGAACAGGTCATGGAGCTGATGACATTACTACAATTAATCAATTGCATTTACCAGTTAATAAAATGGCAAAATTGTATATTTCTTCAAAAGATGTAATTCATGGATTTGCTTTACCTGAAATGAGAGTTAAACAAGATGCAATACCTGGTATGCAAGTACCTATTTATTTTACTCCAACTATGACTACCGAAGAATTTTTATCACAAATTGAGGGTACTGCTAGAGAAGGTATGGGTTATGAAATTGCTTGTGCTCAGTTATGTGGAAATTCTCATTATAGAATGAAGGGGTATATGACAATACATTCTGAAGAAGATTTTGCAAAATGGTTGCAAGAAGAAGCAGAATACTTAGATTCAGAAGGTGAAGATGATTGGGATGATGAATGGTAAAAAAAAGCCCTTTTTGGGCTTTTTTTTTAGTATAAAATATGGCAGTTATAACTAATAAATGGATTGGAACTGAGTTTTTTAAAGTCAATGACTTTAATCATATTGAATGTTATGTAGGTAATGCAAAACAATCATTATATTATTATTCTGCAGTTATGGGTTTAAAGCCTATTGCTTATAAAGGTCCTGAAACTGGATGCAAAGATTCAGTATCATATGTTTTAAATAAAAATCATATAAATTTAGTGCTTACTACTCCTTTAAGTTCAATGCATCCTGCTTCAAATTGGTTATTAAAACATGGCGATGGTATTTATGATGTTTCTTTAAATGTGGAAAATGCCAAAGAAGCTTATGAATCTTGTTTGAATAGGGGAGCATTATCTGCGTCTGATTACCAAAATGAAACAACCGAAAATGGTGATTATAATACAGCATCAATTAAGACCTACGGTGATGTTGTACATTCTTTTGTAGAAAATAGTAATTACAATGGTATTTGGGCTCCTGGTTTTGAAAAATATCAAGGCGCAAATTTTAAATCATATGATACTAAATTAATTAGAATCGATCATATTGTTGGTAATGTTGAAGAAAATAAAATGAATTATTGGAGAGATTTTTATGAAAATATATTTGGTTTTGCAAATTTTGTAGTTTTTGATGAGACTGATATTTCAACTCAATTTTCTTCACTTAAAAGTAGAGTTATGCGTTCTAAAAATTGGAAGGTTAAATTACCGATCAATGAACCAGCCCAAGGTTTGAAAAAATCTCAAATTCAAGAATATTTAGATTTCAATGAAGGTCCTGGAATTCAGCATGTTGCATTGTTAACAGCTGATATTGCAAATTCAATATCATCGTTAAGGAAGAATGGTATGGAGTTTTTAAATGTACCTGACACCTATTATGATGATTTGTTATCAAGAATTGGTTCTATTGACGAGAGTATTGATTTAATGAAAGAATTAAAAATTTTAATTGATAGAGATGATGATGGTTACTTATTGCAACTTTTTACAAAACCTGTTCAAGATAGACCTACCTTATTCTATGAATTTATTCAAAGAAAGGGTTCTCAGGGTTTTGGCCAAGGAAATTTTCAGGCTTTATTTGAAGCTATTGAAAGAGAACAAGATAAGAGAGGTAATTTATAATGTCGTTTTATTTAAGTAGTGGCAAAATTCCAAATAAAAGACATACTGTTTTTAAGCATAACGACAAATTATGTTATGAGGAGTTAGTAAGCAGAGAAGGTTTTTCAAGTATATATTCTAACCTTTATCATATAAATATGCCTACATCTGTTTTAGAGGTTGTTGATTTTGTTAAACATAAAATTTTAATTTCTGAGGATAAACATACTGCGAAACATTTTGAAACTTTTAAGTATGATGTATTTGATGATGCTATAAATTCTCGTTTGCCTATTTTATTTAATAAAGATATTATAATTGGTATTGCAAATATAGATAAATCAATGGATTATTTTTATAGGAATGGACATCACGATGAGCTTTTATATGTACAATATGGTTCTGGTGTTGTATCTACAAATTTTGGAGATTTATCTTATTGCGCTGGTGATTATATAGTTATTCCTAGAGGAGTTATTTGGAAAAATAAAATTAAAGAAAAAACAAAAGTATTATTTTTAGAATCTAAGTATCCAATAGAAACTCCTAAGAAATATAGAAATAATTTTGGACAGTTGTTAGAATCTTCACCATATTGTGAAAGAGATATTAAAACTCCTATTTTAAATGATCCCATTGATGAAGTTGGAGAGTTTTTAGTTAAAGTAAAACTAATAGGTGGTATGCAAAGTTTTATATATAAAAATCATCCTTTTGATCTTGTTGGTTGGGATGGATATTATTATCCTTGGATTTTTAATATTAATGATTTTGAGCCTATAGTTGGTTCTATTCATCAACCTCCTCCTGTTCATCAAACTTTTAGTTCTAAATCATTTGTTGTATGTTCTTTTGTCTCTCGTTTATTTGATTTTCATCCAGATGCAATTCCATCACCTTATCCTCATTCAAATGTTGATTCGGATGAAGTTATATTTTATAGTGAAGGAGATTTTATGAGTAGGAAAGGAATAAGTAAAGAATCAATAACATTGCATCCAATGGGATTGCCTCATGGGCCTCAGCCAGGTAAATATGAAAATTCAATTGGAAAGAAGAAAACTGAAGAGCTAGCAGTTATGATAGATACTTTTAATCCATTGAAAATTGTTAAAGATTCAGTTTTTTTAGAAGATGAAAAGTATCAATTAAGCTGGATAAAGTAAGTTGAATAATTTTAATGTTGAGATAATAGACTTTAATTCTGAAAATGCTCCAGAATCTTTAACTAATTCCCTAAAAAATACAGGTTTTGCGGTTTTAAAAAATCATAATTTAGATATAGATTTAATTAATTCAGTTTATACAGAATGGTCTAAGTTTTTTGATTCTAACTATAAATTTAACTACAAGTTTGATTTAGTTAAACAAGATGGATATTTCCCCATGCGTTCTGAGAATGCAGTTGGGTATAATATTAAAGATTTAAAAGAATTTTATCATATTTATTTACCATGGGGAAGAGTACCTAAGGAAATTTCTGAAAAAACTATTTTACTAAGAAATAAGTTAGTTGATATTGCTACAATTATTTTATCTTGGATTGATGATAATACTCCTCAAAACATTAGAAAAAATTTTTCAATGCCTTTAAAGGATATGATAGTTGATAGCGATAATAATTTGTTAAGAGTAATACATTATCCACCATTAAAGGGTAATGAAGAAAAAAATGCAGTACGAGCTGCAGCTCATGGCGATATTAATTTAATTACGATTCTATTAGCTGGCTCTCAACCTGGTCTTCAAGTATTAAATACAAATAGAGAATGGATTGATGTGGCTACTAATAAAGGATGGTTAATAATTAATTCGGGTGATATGTTGAATAAGTGTTCAGATAATTTTTATCCTTCGACAATTCACAGAGTAATAAATCCACCTCAAAATAAAAATGTATCTAGATATTCTATGCCACTTTTTTTGCACCCTAGAGATGAGGTTGTTTTAAATGAAAAATATACTGCGAAAAGTTATTTAGATAAGAGGTTGAAATCATTAGGTTTAAAAAAATAATGCAAACAGCTAAAAAATCAAAATATGATATTCTTTTTAAGCATAATATTGATAATTATGTTAAAAATATTATTGTTTATGGTAAAAAAGATAAGTGGTCAATTAATCAAGAGTATAATGATATAGATAATGAGGAACATCTTATATGGAAAGATTTGTTTAATAAGGTTTATAAAATTGCATATGATAGTAGTAACAAAATGTTTAAAGATGGAATAGATTATTTAGATTCTAATTTAAGTGATTTTAATTCTAAAATTCCAAGTTTAGAAAATATATCTAAGCTAATTAAAAAAGAAACGGGATGGCAAATACAAACTGTTTCTGGATTTGTTGATGAAGTTATCTTTTTTGAATTATTAGCAAACAAATTATTTCCTAGTTCAGATATTATAAGATTATCTAAAAGATTTTATGATAAGTATAAAAATACTAATGTGAAAAATGTCTTAGCATACACTCCTGAACCAGATATTTTTCATGAAATTTTTGGCCATGCTCCATTTTTGCTTAATAAAGATTATTCACTGTTACTTGAAAAGATAGGTAAGCTTGGCTGTTCGATTTTAGATTCTCAAGAATTATCTGAGGAACTTATAAGTCATAATTTAAAAAGATTACAAAATTTTGTTTGGTGGACTTTAGAGTTTGGCTTGTTACGTTCAGATAACGCTATAGGATATGAAATATATGGTGCTGGTATTTTATCTTCATATGATGAGATTGTACATGTTTTAAATAATAGCTCAAAAATTATAGATTATAATTTTGAAGAAATAATTATGACTCGATTTGATTACAGTGATTTGCAGGATAGATATTATATCATTGATTCTTTTGATGTTTTATTAGAAGATTTTGATAATTATCAAGAATATTTTTTTTATAAAGGTTTAAAATAATATGTTATCCTTATTTTTTTTCTTAACTTATTTATCTAATAATAAAGATTTACATTTAAAAATTTAAATAATTATGCAAGATTTCAAATTAATACAAGATTCATTTTATGATATAGCTAAAGCAGCTCATACAATTAAAGATACTTATAGTTTATATGAGAAAATTCATTCAATTATAGGTAAGCTAATGTATGCGGGTAATATGTATATTGCTTTATATGATAAAGATTACCAAGAGTTAAAATTTGAATATTACGTTGATGAGGTCGATAAAGATTTTACTGTTGGTTCAAAACTTAAAATAAGTCATAAGAATGTTACTGCATATTGTATACAAAAAAAATGTCCAGTTTTATTAACTAAAGATGATATAGTCCAGCTTACTAAAGAAAAAATTATTAATCCTGTAGGTTCAATACCTGAAACATGGTTAGGTGTTCCATTGATTACCCAAAATAATATTATTGGTGTAATAACTATCCAGAGTTATAATCCGAAAAATATAATCAATGAAAAAGATAAAGATTTATTAAGCTTTGTTTCTGAGTTGTTAGCTCTATCTATTGAAAAAAGTAAATTAGAGTTAAAACAACTTAATTATCAGGAAAATTTAGAAAAAGAAGTTGAAAGTAGAACCAAAGAATTATTTTTTGCAAAAGAAAAAGCTGAGGAAGCTACACATGCTAAATCTGAGTTTTTAGCAAATATGAGTCATGAGCTTAGAACTCCATTAAATGCTATTATTGGTTATAGTGAAATATTAATTGAAGATGCTAAAGAAAATAATGAAGATGGTGTTGTAAGTGATTTGAATAAAATTCTAAAGTCTGGAAAGCATTTATTATCATTAATCAATGAAGTTTTAGACTTATCTAAAATTGAAGCAAATCGTTTAGATATTAATCTAGGTGAATTTTTATTACAGGATATAATAAGTATGATTAAAGATTCAATTACACCATATACTAAAATTAATAATAATACACTTAAAATTAATATTCCAGATTATCCTATTCTTATTTATTCTGATGAATTAAAATTTAAGCAAATATTGTTTAATATTTTAACCAATGCATGTAAGTATTCTGAAAATTCTAATGTTTTATTTGATATTAAAGAAAAAGTTGTGAACAATATAAAGTACCTTAATATTGTAATAGAAGATCAAGGTATTGGTATAGAAAAAGATGAGTTAGAAGAAATTTTTGATCCATTTACTAGGGTAAATAAAGAGAAAAATATAAATATAGAAGGAACTGGTTTAGGCTTAGCTATTTGTAAAGCATATGTAGATTTATTAGGTGGTAAAATATCTGTTAAAAGCAAGGTAGATATTGGTACTACATTTACTTGTACAATACCTTTTGATTATCATTCTAAAACTAAAATAACTAAAACTCTAGATTCTATTGATACTTTGAAAGAAAGTAATAAACAATCATACAAAATTTTTATTGTTGATGATGATATCAAATTTTTAGATGTAATAAGTCGAAAATTATCAAATTTAGGTTATACGGTTAAGACTACTAATAGTGGTGTTAATGCACTTGGAAAAATTGCAAGTTTTAAGCCAGATTTAATTATTTTAGACATTATAATGCCTGATATAGATGGATGGACTTTATATGGAAACATTAAAGAAAAAGATGAATTAAGTAAAATTCCTATAATTATAGTAACTATTGGTGATTATAATAAAATGTCAAATGATTTTGGTGCTAGTGGATTTATCAAAAAACCTATTCAATGGAATGATTTATACAGTCTTTTGTTACAATATGATTTAAAGCCTAATGGAAATGTATTAGTTGTTGATGATGATTTGTCTACAAGACAGTTGCTTTATAAAATGATTAGTAAAGAAGGTCTTTGCGTTAAATTAGCTGAGAATGGCAAAGATGCAATTTCTAAAGTTAAAAAAACAGATTTTGAATTGATTATTTTAGATTTAGTTATGCCTGTAATGGATGGGTTTGAATTTTTAAAAAATATAAAAAAAAATAAAAAATATTCTAAAATACCTATCATAGTTGTAACATCTAAAGATTTATCTAAAGAAGATTATGATATGCTTAAAGGTGATGTTATTAGAATTGTACAAAAAGGATCTTATAAATCTGATGAAATTCTACAGTATGTAAATAAAGTAATAAGAAATAAAAAATAATTTAAGGAATCTAAGATGAAAATTTTGTTAGTTGAAGATAATGAACTTAATAGAGATATGCTCTCAAGGAGATTAATCAAAAAAGGTTATACAGTGGTTAGTGCTGTTAATGGTAAAGAGGGAATAGATATGTCGCTAAGTGAAAAACCCGATGTAATTTTGATGGATCTAAGTCTACCTATTATAAATGGTTGGGATGCAACTAGAGAAATTAAATCTAATGTAGACACTGCTATGATTCCTATTATTGCATTAACGGCACATGCTATGGCAGAAGATAGAAAAAAAGCATTAGATGCAGGATGTGATGAGTATGATACAAAACCTATTGAATTTGAAGGCCTCCTAAAAAAAATCAATAAATTAGTAGGTGATGAGTAATAATAAGATAAACTCAGAAAATTTTCTTTATAAAAAATTTAAACATGATTTGAAAAATCCAATTAATGCAATGATTGGGTATAGTGAATATATTATTGAAGACATAGAATCAGATGATTACATTGTACATATTAGTGATGTCAACTCAATATTTAAAATCTGCAAAAATATTAATGATAAAATAGAACAAACTTTTAAAAATATAGATGATGATTTAATTGATATAGATTTATTCCAGTTTGATTTAAGATCAAGTCTTTGTTCAGTTGTTGGATTAATTGAAATAATATTAGATAGGCAGAAAAAT
>MDSZ01161919.1_pt1 | contig 10131 bp, 3 predicted proteins | sample 811201 | NCBI WGS metagenome assembly MDSZ01 (sample SAMN05326647, study PRJNA326480) | marine metagenome | isolation source: seawater | place: Indian Ocean: North | collected 2010 | reverse complement strand
TTTCAGATCGGTAGTCTAATCTCAATTGTTGAACAAAGACTTGCAGGTACATTGACGAAAACGCACTCGATTTTTCTTTATCCAAGAGTTGCACTGATGGATGACCAACGGGAAACTATGGAGGAGTTGCTAGAAACATGCAACAAATTCCTAAAAGGTAAAGAAATCCGTTGGGTAACTGATGGTGGCTCAAATTTGAAAAAGGATTACAAGTTGAAAATTGACCCTAACATCTCAGATAAAAGACTAGAAAAGTTAAGCGCTCCAGAATTAATAAAATCGTTCTATGCTTCTGAATCCCAATGCCCTCACTTGGTATTTGCTAATGCAGACACTATTACTAATCGTCTTACCAGTTATCACGCAATTGACGGTTTAACATCTCAATTACAAAATGTAGTTTTCGATGAAATTCACTTGCTAGAAAGTATAACAGGTGCCAATACAGCGGGCGTTATTAGAAGACTTTGTGCCCATGCAGGAAGAGAATTGATGTTGACAGGTTCTTCAGCAACAATCGCAGATGAGCAAGGACATTTAGGTAAGGTATTCGCAAGACAACCAAGCAATGTTGTTGTTGTAAAACCTGATGAAGATGAAACTGAATTGACAGGGATTATCCACCATGTACTTCACAAAGGTTTGGAAGGTAGCAGTTTCAAGACAAACCTTGTCAATCTTACAAGTTTAGTGAGCCACCAGCGAAGAAGAAGGGAAACAGAAAATGTTGACGATCCAAGCAAATCACACAAAACAATCGGATTTGCCGATTCATTGAATTTAATTGGTTCATGGGAATTCATGTTGAGAGATAACGAAGGCTTGGAATTCAGAAGTGAAGTAATGAAGAAAATAAGATCTGCCGCAGATGCTAGTAAATTATTTCCTGAATCAATGCCATTGCCATACAGGTTTGACAAGCCATTAATTCATCTAAGTACCATCGAAGATTCAATCAACACTAAGGCAGCCACTGAGCATTGTAGATTATGTATTTCAGGAGAGAATAGTAGTTTAGAAGTTGAGGATTCAAGCATATTTTCTAAACTTCCATTGGACCACTTTCGGCCAAAGAAATTTGGAATTCTGGAGCGACTATATGAAGGTCCGAAAACTATCGGTGTAACAGATAATTGCCCCTATTTTGAATGTGGTGCTTGCTGGAGAGAAGAATTAGATTATAGCCCAATATCGCTTTATAAAGAGGGTCCAATAATCTATGATAACTCTATCAGGCCGATAAGATTAACTTCCCAATCAATCCAGGAGAAAAAGCAAAATATTGCGCTAGGTGATGAATTACAACACTTTTCTATACAACTAGATGATTATCATAATTTAAAGAGTATAATTGCTAACCAAGGTAAAGAAATAGAAAATAATTCGCAAATAGCAGATATTGCACTAAGTTCACCAGCTATTGAAGTAGGAATGGATTTCGACAATGCTTTAGATTCTGTTATGTTTAAAGCAATTAGGAATATTTCGGCATATCGGCAAAAGGTTGGTAGATTAGGTAGAGAAAGATTTCGTGATGTATACTCGTCTATGTTAGTCTCATTCAGAGCAGTAGATTACCATTATTATAGAAATCCAAGTCCTTTACTAAGCAATGACAGATTAGAACCTATTGCTTTGAATGTTGATAATGAAAACATACGCTTGCAAATTTCTTACATGGCCGTATTTGATGATATAGCAAAGAATGGGGGGGCAATCGCAAGAAACCTACATAACATAAGGTCTTGGGGTAAGTATTCTGAAGTGGTTTCTGAAGCAGTGAATTATCTCTCTAGTAATTATAATCAAATTGCTAATCGACTGAAATCAGGTCTTTGTGAGTCAGAAATAACTATTTGTAAAAAGGCAATTGATAAGGTCTTAGCCCATTTGAATCTACTACTTCATGACATATCTCCACTATTACAGGGCGAGTCAAAGTGTTTGGCTGATAGAATAGGCAAAAAGGATGCAATTTTCAACTCCAATTATTCCTCAGGTATGCAAAACCTTTTGCTCTCAGTTGAAGGAAACACATTTAGAGATCTAGCGACAAACTTCGATGAATATCTAAAGAACATTGCTTTGAATAGGCATTTTGATGACAATAGCGTAGATATTGTCACTGAAGGAATTAATTTGGCAGTAGATATTTGGGATAATTTTGAGAAGGGTGAAGATGATGATAGGCTTGGTATATTTATTGAAAAATATATCCAACCACTAGCACAAAAGGGATTTGGAATTCCCAACCTCAACCTTGTGTTTCTATCGGGAGTGCAAAATAAGGTTGCCCTTGATAATGTGTCAGAATATGTAAAATCACTCATATACGAAGGAAGGATTCCACTAGCAAGAAGCCTAACTGACTGGAAAGTAGAAAGGACTAAGGCAAGAAAGCAATTTTCAATTTGGTATTTGAGAGATTTACTTTCAGCACTTCATTTTACTAAACATGACCTACCTTTTGTTTTCCAGAAAACATTATTCAAACCTCCAAATGAAAAAACAGTGGCTGTATATGTCCCTAAGCCCAATTCAGGAAACCCAGAGGATTCAAAAGGTGATACTGTGGACTTGCCGCTTCATGAAGTACTTTTTGCACATGCGCCGGGAATGTGGAATTATCGCAGAGCATCGATGCCAATGAAAACCAGTTGCTACAAACAATTACAACCAAGTGATAATCACACCCATATGAATCTGCCATTAAACAATATAGCAGGAGAAGATATAATTAAACATCAATATATCAAGCGCAGTAAAATATCAGATAATGATTTACCATGGAATTTTAATGCTAACAATTTCTCTAATCTAATTGACTTGTACGAACCAGAAAAAATACAACTCCGAATGAGTAGAGGGTTGAAGAATGGAAATCAAGTGATCAAAGGTAATTGCTTTAATGATAATTATGTGTTAATAAAGGACAATGATGACACGGATGAAGAAAACTTTGCCCAAGATGATGATGGAGAATCGAATGATGAAAATGAAGAAAAGGAAAAGAATGACATCAATGTACCAGATTGTTATCCTATTGGATGGAGGGCTATAAGTAAAGTGAAATCAAGGCCAATAACATCATTTTCAGGTCCTTTCGATGTAAAATTTGAGAAAGATATACTTAGAAGGTTATTGTTTGATGATGACGAATTTTGTTTCAGTACACATGCAAAAGAGTATATTCTTGGAAACACGAGAAAATATCAAGGCGGTGGTGAGTTAGAGATTCAATATGTCGATAATAGAGTATCAAACAATAATGCAGTCATTGGCCATGAATTCTTTACTCAAGGAGTAAAATTTGTAGTTAGTAAGAATACCTTGCAAATAGCGTCTAAATGGACCTCAAAACAAATGATGAGCAGAGAAGGTTCTCACACAACATATCAAGTATTGCAATATATTTTGTCAAAGAACTTGAAGATAAATAGATTCGTTGTAGATTCTCTATTACGGCTAGCATTACACAAGTTAGATTACATTATTCCAAGCAGTCTAGATATTTGGTTAGAAACCATTTCTAAATTGGACATTCATGATTTTGGCACATTTAAGGAAGAATGGGAGGGGACATCCTTGAGAGGAATAAACCTTGAATCATTGCAATGTCTTGTCGGAGATATAGTAGCAAATCCAAGCTCTGTGACTGAGAATAAATCAATGCTTATCGAGGATTGGTCTGTAAGAACTTATTCTAATTCGATTGCAATTCATATGCTACAAGCGGCAAGAGAGTTTTCTGGTAGTAGGGACGACGACTTAGGATACCATGTTGAGTGTCAAAGTGGTATGAATAATTGTGATTCAGAAATTGTAATTTGGTTGTATGACCGCTCACCAGACGGTAATGGTAGTTGTGATACTTTACAAAAATGGATGCAAATCCCGAAAATAGTCAAAGATGAATTTGAACATTTGAATCAAAGAACACTGCCATCAGAGGACTACATCAATCGCTTAGAAGGTGCATACTTAGTCCCATGTAGCGCTCACCAGTCTGACGTAATTGCATATGCTTGCTATGAAAATAATATAGATCCGAAGAAATTGAGACATCAATTAGAACGTGAATTTATCTTTTCACACGACAATTATTCCAGTTACTGGAAGCGATTAGAAGAAAGAGGATATTCTCGTGAGGATTTCCCATTCGTGAAATTGATAATTCCGTTATTGTATAGAGATTTATCTGAACAAGAATTCTTTAGCAAATCTGTCGAAGGTTGTCACTCATCCTGTGTTGAATGTCTTCAGGAATTTGGGATAAGCATGTTTGGTCCACTAGATGGACCCAATTTTGCAAACAAGAGAATGATCAGTCATGTAATTTCAGTATTAATGCAGGATAATCCGGATGATTATCGCCAAACAGATGTATCAATTAGTGGTGCAGCCGAGGGAATCGATGGCTTGGGTTCTTTCGATCCAACTAAACCTCTTGAGATAGAAATTAACGGAAAGACAGAGCAACGATTCCCAATGCTTCATCCAGAAAAAATGTGGTCTGAAATAGATACAAACAACCCGATAGGCGAGCACGGGCAAATCCAAAGTAAATTCTGGACTAAGATGAAAATTGACAGGTGGTCAAATGGTTCTAGTGAATAGTGGGTTTCATAAATTCGTTTGGGAACTATTGCTTTCTTGCTTACAGGTAAGGATTAATGGCGGGCATATCTCAGACAATGAGAAACAAGTGATAATAGCAAGTCCTTGGATTAGTGATCTTTCCAATAAAAATCTCAAATTGAACACGCCTTTGTATGATGGCGTACAGATGAAGGTAAGAAGAAGGTTATCATCATTGTCGAGTGTTTTGATCACGCTTGTTGATGAGGGCTTCGATGTGTATGTAGTCACTTCGAAACCTGGTTGTTCGAAATGGAAAAGAGATTGGGAAGGTATGTTGGTAGAAAGGGATCGGAATCTGCAAGAACTATGGAAAAGAAAAGGTATCAAAGTTATTCATGACGTAAAGTCTCACGCAAAATCTATATCAACACCGGTTGGAGTAATGAACGGTAGTGCAAACATTACTGATAATGGGTTTTTCAAAAATACAGAACATATGGAGATCACATTGCTGAATGATTCAGGTTTTTCCCAAGCAAGGTATGTAATTCAGCAACTAATTCAAGATTAAGTCACATGCCAAACTAAACATTTCTCGGTACCGCCGCTTCTAGGCCCTCTCAAGCCACGACCAATAATTTGGGTAAACATAGGGTCGGATTCTTCACTAACATTTCTTCGGAATACAATAATTCCATCAACAAGGGGAATGTCGACTCCCTCTCTTAGTATATCGACTGATATCAATACGTTGAAGTGTTCGGTGGAAAGGCCATCAAGTCGTGAATTACGCTCAATTCTCTTTAAACCACTATATATTGCTGCTGCATTAACTCCTTTATCTCTAAGGATTCCTGTACATAATCTAGCTTGGTCTATCTCCTGACAAAAAACTAGTATTCGTTTACAATTATTTTCTTCATACATCCGTTTTGCAAGTTCAGCCAATATGATGCTACTCGAAGGCTGCTTTTGCCAAGGCTTGGATGAATCAAACGGAAGGCCCCGAATGTCAGCTTCGTGTGCAGCATTAATTCCGACTATTGTTCCTATTGAAAGGTATTTTTCTTTTACAAGGATTGATTTTAAATCTCGAGATAAACTACTTCTTCTAACTTTCATTTTATGCTGGGAGAAATAATTTTTCGGGATTATCATTTCAGTATAAATTCTGTTAAACTTATTGTTGTCTTTATTCAATTCAGGTGTTGCAGTAAGGCCAAGTATTTGCTTGTGTGCTATTTTTGAATATACTCTCTCTTGTTCTGCAATACCATGGTGTGCTTCATCACATACTATCAAGTCAAAAGGAGTAAAATTGTCATCCAACTCTACATCTTTGAAAGTATCAGGTGTTGCAACGGTAAAGGAAGAGTAGTCATCAAAGTGAATATTTGATAATCTTTGTGCACTCTCATTTAATTTGTTTAACCATAACTTCTGATTTTCACCTCCAACTCTAGGTTCTTGCCAAGATGAAATAATAGCCTCTTCTGCCTGATTACATAAAGGTACAGAATGAACCATCCACAAGATGTTAAGGGGTTTTTCTGATTGGTCAATGTAGTTGATTATTGCATCTAGTGCTACCTTGGTTTTACCCCCGCCGGTCGGTAATACTAGCAATATATTACGATCAGAATTTTGTAGTTTATTTTGAATTAAGGTTGAGCATTCATCCTGATATTCTCTCATTTCTTTTGGCTTTTTTATGGACAGCAATCTACGAATATTTGAATGGAATTGCCGACTTTTATTGTCAATGACCTTTGATGATTGATATGAGTTCAAGTAATTCATTAGAGATTCTTTATTTTGACCTGGATAAGATTTTTGAAATTTTTTAAACTCTTCTTCAGAAATTGAGTCCTTAATTACTTGATATAATTTATTTATTAATTTATCATCATTTATACAGTATCTAACAACCTCGACTGCGGATAATTCTAGTGCACAATTTTTTATTGCACTACCCATTAATCCAAGTTTATACAATTTTTCCTTCTTAAGTGGTAACGATTTATTCATCTTTAATCATCCAAGTATTCGTTGGGATCTATCTCAATTACCCTGTTTGCCCATATGTTTGGAATTCTAACATGAACAGTCCAATCCATGTTTTCTTCACCTTCTTCAAGGTAAGGGACCATGAACGAATATGTTGCTATACTAGGCTCGTTACTTTCTTCACCAGGCGTAGGGAAATCCCAATCAGGTTCAGAATCCAATTCAAACCTTCTTCCATTCTGGATAACCCAAGTTTCTATTGGGGTTCTATACACATTTCCGTGTTCCCAAGTTAATGTAAATGAGACTCCTACTGCGCCACTAACAGCTTCTATTACCGGTTCACTTGGTTCTGCATAAAGTGCCATGCCATGGTGAACAGCATTGACATCGTCGCTCGTAACTTCAGCGTGAGTTCTGTATTCACCGTACAGTATAGCCTGCTTTATCCAAATCGCCATCCATTTTGGACCTTCTCTGTATTGGCCCTTAAACCTAGCCTCTAACTTCGGACATAACCAGTCTACGCCTGTAATAGGAGATAGTAAATTCGTGTAATTAGTTTCAGTTCCTTCAAGTCCTTTCTCATCAAGTAGTTTTTTGAAGAAAGGTAACATCATGAATATTATATGTACAATTGGCTGACTTTTTTCTAGTTCAGAAAGTCTACCATTATTAGGTTCCCATCTTAGCGTATTTGGTCGATTTTTAAATTGTTCATGATTAGCAGTATTTTCCCATGCACTTAGATAATTAGTAAAGTCAGTGTATATTTCTTCGATTGTAAGCGATTCATCCGAATAAACTCCAGATGTGAAGAATGAACGAAGTTGCTTTAGAAACTCAGGTAATTTAATTCTTGTTAATGTCGCTGCTCCGCGACCATCTACGAGTTGGACTCCATTTTCAAAAGGCCCATCAGAATCTGTTAATTTGCATGCTAGTTCATACAGTAGTTTATTCACGCGTCGATTTTTCTCATCTTTAGGATCGGTGGCATTTTCTGGGCGACCATATGTTTTGTCAGCTTCTGCAGCAACTATAGAGAATTTATGGGAAAGGTAATGTTGTTGATATTCATCTAGAGGCTTTGCAAGTGTATTAATCTCGGTAAATACCTTGGCTACTGAACCTAAGTCTACAGAATTTTCGCCAATACCATGAGTCAGAATAATTGGTACATTTAATGACGCTCCGCGCTGACTCAACGCCATCCCCCGAGTTCGATGTTGTCCATCTACTATCCAAATCGGACGTTGGTCATTGAATGATATAGCATTACCTTCAGAATCTCGTTTTACAATGACGTCGGTTAAGTTGCTTCCAATGGCAGCCAAGAACTTTCGTGGGTAAATCTTGACCTTTGCAGTCTTGCCGAGTTTTTCAATTTCTACACCCTTGGCACCTTCCGGAATGTACAACATAATTGAATTAATAATCAAGTTTGATTTTGATGCATTCATGAAATTGGTAATAGCCTGTATACGAACAGGGTTTGGTCTTCTTTGCCACTGTGACAAACCCAATTTTGGGTTTAATGACCATTTTGCCAATAAAGTTGAGCCTTGATTTGTAGATGCAAAATTTGGGAGATGAGGTACGGCGCAAACAGCATCAATTTCACCAACATTAACTGAGCCAATCATTACATCCATATCTTGTTGCTTTGCTACCATAAGTTCCCAAACAATTTCCGGCTCCGGATCAGGTTCTTCACCATCTATCGGTAAATTAAATCCTCCACCGGAAGGTGGTGTTTCGGGAGCTGGAACAATTTTCATTAATGGATATTCATATTGATGTATTTGATAAGCACCATCGTCTTCTCTAGATACAGTTCCTTTCCAAAGAGTCGGTGCATCATCTATAGCACCGGTAGTGTTAATTCTCCATACACCCCAAGGATACAATTTTTTTACTTTATCTTTTTCTTTTATCAATTTTTGGTTTCTAAACATCGTAGTTATGAATAAGTCCCAAAAGTCGGCTAACTCTTGGTCTCCTGAAGTATGATCAATTACAAGTAAAGCACTAATCAAATCCAATGGCAACTCATATCTTTTCGCTTCAAATGTTTTTGTGATGTACCTAAAGCAGTTTGCTTTATCTCTAGAAGAAGTAAACTCGTATTTCGCCATAAATAGTTCATCCAATGTAATTAAATAAACTTTACACCATCGTAGTATTTTTTCGAGGAGGTCGCACTCTAAGTGATTTTGTTATTACTACTAGTGCTTTAATTCCAAGCAAATCAGGGTAATATGAAACAACTCACTCATTATCTAGATACCAAAGACGTTGGCGTTTTTCAGTGTATTTTTTGTGTTTTTTGTTTTCCAGTGCTGTATATTTGACCAGTGGTGGTTGACCTTTGGCAACACTCATTGAGAGATTGTCGATTTCTTTGAAACCATCAAGGAATGACCTAATATAGCCTTGGAAAAATAATGTCTTTGGTTCAAACTTACTTTCTCCTAGGTAATTGAAATCCTGCTCAATCACAAATAATTGAGCCAAACAACAGATTACTTCTATTGTGTCTAGTTGAAGAGTAAATTCTTCATCCACCAATTGAGATACAGCCTTCCTTACCGATTCGCCATAATATATATCATCGAGAGCATGGCAAAGACTTCTTTTTAAATCAGGTCGGCATTTAGATCGTAAACCAAGGTCAATGAATACACGAAGGTGATTTGGCTTGAATGTTCGCCCATCTTTATAATGCAGCCAAATTTGAAAATTTCTGTCAACATTGTATTTTTCAGGATTCATCTTCGGAGGAAGAGTTGATGGCCTAAATAGCGATATTTTCACCTCTCTATCATCATAAACAAAAACATGTTTATCTTTACTTAATCCTTCAATAATCATTGTCATTTCACTAGCAGAGAGTAAACAGTAGTCTCTGTTGTAATTGTAAATTAATAGCTCCCTAATCAGACCCCGCCCTGTGCCGACACTGTTAATTGCTCGCTTTGCATTAACTCTATCAATATTGTATCCCGAATATAAATCATCAAAGAAACTATCATCGGGTACCGTATTAGTTGGATCTGAATTAGAAAGTAAAAAGAATACATTTTTCTTATCAAGTTCTTTTATCATATGGGCTAATTCAATTTGATTATTGTCATTAAAATCTCCTTTAGAGTAGGAAATGAAACTCGATGTTTTTGATAGAGGCCTGTAAGGTGGGTCAAGGTAAACAAAACAATTGTCGTCGATCCATTCAAGACAATTTTCATATGAAGCATGATGGATAGTTACTCCTTGTAATGCTTGATTTACTTCTCTTAGAGATTCTGCAGATGGGAATGATGGGTTTTTGTAGCGACCTGTTGGAACATTAAATTTACCGCTTCGATTCAGTCTAAACAGTCCATTGAAACATGTTTTGTTTAGGAAAATCATCTGCGCAACACGTGCCGACCTCTCTCTATCAGTCATCGATTCAATATCAAGATTTGAGTTCCATAAGTTTCTAATTTTATAGAAATAATCACTCCTCTCCTCGGTGGTCGATGGAAACTCATCAACCAA
>MDSZ01101967.1_pt1 | contig 10131 bp, 15 predicted proteins | sample 811201 | NCBI WGS metagenome assembly MDSZ01 (sample SAMN05326647, study PRJNA326480) | marine metagenome | isolation source: seawater | place: Indian Ocean: North | collected 2010 | reverse complement strand
ATAATGATTCAGTTGTTACTGGTTTTGTAAGGTCTAAACTCTTCATACTGTGTTTATTTATTATCTAGCCTCCGAACGTGTCGTTAAAGATGTGCTGTATTTTGCTCTTACATTCGTCCGCTAGGCGGTTTGCGACGTCTAGCCGGTCCCAATACACGTCTTCCATCTGTTCGTCCTTTTCTTTTTGGGCCTCCCTTATCATGCGTTTGGCGTTCTGAATATCAAACAGTTGTGATGCGTGTTTCGTGTCTAACTCTAAGATGTTTGCAGGAATGTTCTTGCCATCGGCCAGGTAATGGGCCACCAGTATGGCCGTCTGTTTGAGATTAATGTCCTCGTGTATTAGGCTTGCCTCCAGCATGTCCGCTATCACGTAAACATATCTTGTACCTGTGTGCTTCTTGGGTACGATGGCGATGTTGCCGATAAGGATGCCTTTTGAGAACTGTTTGGGTAAGTGGCGGAAAGGTCTACGAGCCTGCTCCTTCCGTGCGAGGTCCTCGAGTTTATTCTTGAGTCCATAGGCCTCAATCTGTTTTACCAGTTCTGATTTATTTTTTCCTGTCATTAGCAACAAACCTTATCTTCCTATTTAAAGCATATTGCATGTCATTGTCAAGTTTCTTTCTCACGAACACAGCCTTGTCGGCCAATATCTTGGCCCGTTCCGCTTCATCGGGGTTCAGTTCACTACTCCTGAATGACGTAGAGTAATGCGCCTTGATAAACTCAACATCTGTGTCTGTGACGTACACTTTGGCCTTAGGTGCTATCTGTATAAACATTAAATGGTGATTTTAGCCTGGCATCTTCATCAAGATAACCACCACTGTTGATAGTAATCCTGCTACTACTGTGCCTGCTGTTGCTATGATCGTTTTTGTCTGTGACTTGTGACCAGCGGTCATCTCTTCGTTCATCTTGCCTAGACGAAGTTCTATAGCACTCAATCTATCGTGTAGTCCCTTATATCTCTCAGAGCAGAGGTCTACGTGTGCTTCTAGGTTCTGTTTTTCTAAATCTGTTGTACTCATCAATATAATGTATTCTCTCAACTCCTGTTTGATCTCTCTGATCATTGCTTTTATAGCCTGGAACGTTGCCTGAGTCATTGCCTAGATGAGCCTTTGTAAGTTGTTTTTGTGCCTAAATGTATTACTATTTATCGATTCTTCCAGAGTAGGAAAAGTACGTGTTTATAGTCTGACGATTCTGCGTATCAAATGTTGAAAGCGGAAAGGTGGCTGTCTCCTTGCAGAAACTCACTATCGGTACGTGGTGGAAATCGTCCAATAGGTAACCGGTGGGATCTTGGGTCTCTCCATACACACCTGTCTGCTCTGTGAAAAACTGGAAGTGCCAGGTTGTATGTTTGCCTTCATAGAATGATCCGAATCCGTGATTGGCCAATGTTTCCAACTCCATCCTTTGGGGCGGCAGATCCCACGTGATGTTACCTCTCATCTGAAGCAACTGCAACATAGTGTTGAAGTTACTGTTCTGATTACGTGCTATGCCTAATGAATGTTTGTCATGCACAACCACCCCAGATTGGGTCTTGAACGGGAATGGTTTGGTGAGATTTCCATTGCTGGTTATGTCAACCAACGTGTGTATTCGGTACTCGTACATCAGTCCTGGTACTCGACTTTCTCCCAATACTGCCAATCCGGATCTAGATAATCTTCCAGTTGTTGTTTCCTGTCTGGGTTGTCACGTAACCATGTCTTGAGTTCTCTCACACCTTTGTCTTCTAATTTTTTGATGTCTGGTTTGCTGTGCCTCAAGGCCTTCTCGTGTGGAAGGTTACCGTAGCATAAGAGTCCATGGTTTTTTGCGAAGGCAATTATTCTGTCATTGAGTCCGTCATCGCATTTTATCAAGTGCTGTGGTTTGACTTCTTGCATCACATCGTGTAGCCTCAAGGTTGACCTAGTGAAGTGTGGCCAGAATTTCATGATGTGTTCATTCTTCCACCATGCGTACCATGGCATCATATAGAACATGTCTTTGATCCCTGACCACCAACGCTCTTGTGGATTACGTATCAGTGTGAATATCTCGCTTTGATCTTCATACCTGTCAAATGGCGGCTCCTGTAGGATAATTTCAGGATGGTAGTCTCTCCATAGCCATCTCTTGATGTTTCTTCCTGCACTGACATCATGATTAAGAAAACGCATTCTCTTGAGATTTGTAAAGTGCTTTGGCATGTTTTTTTCTTCAGGCAACTGATATATCCGCGGGACTTTGGTCCGCATCTGATTGGTGTTATCACACACTATTTTGATTGTTTCTTGTAGATGTGAAGGCATAGGATTATTTAATCGTAAAAAAAGGGCGAACCTAAAATATAGATCCGCCCTTTTTGGTAATTTAGTCTGTGTGACTAAGAGTGATTATTACGCATCACCTCTTTGGTCAAACATTCCTACGAACGTGTTCGCGTCACCGTTGATGTGACCTTCAGCACTTAACGTTCTCACTTTCACGTGTACGTTTCCTGCTGAGTCACCTACAGTTGTAGATATCGATTCTAAAATGTCAGCCTCGATGTCTGCCTCTGCGTCTCCAACGACTGTTGCACTGTGATCCATGTTGATGTCACCGGCGCTGTCCGCTTTATTGAACTGGCCTGGTGTGCCTTCAACTATGTACTGGTATGAGTCGATTGACTCATCCGCAGTGATCGCCGCAACTTCCGCCGCATCGTCATCAGTGGCTTTCGCCGCTAATCTGTACGATGATGCTAACAAAGTTCCGTTTTTGTTGACAACTTGTGTTACCAAATCGAACACTGAACCGTTGGATTCAGGTGTTGTAGCCGAAGTGGCAATGTCGTCGTCAAATATGACTTCGATGAAAGTAAGACCTTTGCCGTTGTAAGCCTGTCTTCTAACCATGTCAGTCGATCTGTTTCTAGTAATTGGCATTGTATTATTCTCCCCTTTTTACTATTAGTCACTTTGAGTTTCAGTATCAGATAGGCCTTTGCTTGCCGCTGTAGCCGAACTGATGGTAGCAGTGATTTTAGAGTTAGAGTTCAACGCCTGTAAAGCGGTTTGTATCGCCGCGATAGTTGTAGTTGAACTGATTGTGTCTAAAGCATCTGTTCTTACCATGAAAGTCATCTCAGTGTTAGAGTTTGCTAATACACCTCTTCCTAAAACGTTTACACCTTGGTTTTCGATTGCTTGTCTGCAAAGTTCTAAACCTGCTGTGTTCGCCGATGCCAACGGGAAAGTAGTCTCCGCGTTCATGGCGCTGATGTAGTCGATTGATAGGAATGTGATGCCTACACCTTCCGCTTCGAAAAGTGTGTTTGGCGATTGAAAGTTTCCAGGACCGCCTGCTGGAATAGATGTGTCATAAGCCATTTTGTTATCCTCCTAATGTCCTATTATATTTCTAAGTTTTCGATCTTGGCAGTTGTGCCACCATCGTTTAAGTCAATACCATCGACTGTACCAAGTGCTTTAAGAGCCGCAAGTAATGTACCTACTGACGAACCGTCTGCGCCTGATTCAGTAAAAGTAAAAGATCCACCTGCTGATGCTGGAGCACCAACAAACATGTCTGTACCTTCAACGATATATGTTCTAGAAGCATTAGAATCGAATAACGGGCCAGCACCTACGATGTTACCGTATTGTCTTACCGTGTTTTCGATTGCGTTCTGCGTCTCGTTTTTTAACTGGTGGTTCGCTAACTCCTCACCAGCGTCGATCGTGATGAACTCAAGTTCTTTACCTAGTAAAGAGCTTTGGTCTGCCGCCACGAATGTTGTGTTGTTTTCACTAATTGGCATTTTTATCCTCCTTATTCTCTGATTTCAAATACCCGTACCGTCGCTCAGACAGTACATTGCAAGTATTTATGGTTTAATTTGGTAAATTATGCTGTAATATTACGGTTTTTGCCAGATTTCGTCACTTCTCACACGACTCACGAACTGATAACCCCATCTCTGAAGAATACTCCTGGCTCGTGTAACAATTTCGGGACGTTTATTAACCTTCATCTCTATGTTGACCACAGGATTGTTTCTCTGGAGTGTCCAGGCCGCGCCTTTCAGCAAAGGAACTTCGAAACCGTCGACATCTATTTTGACATAGTCAACTTCCTTTAGATCGAAACTATCCAGTGTCTTACATTCAATGGCTCCTTCTCTAGGCGCTGTGTCGCCAGCACTGTCATTGAGGTGGGTGGCATTTGCTCCCTGGGTGGCTGTGTGTTCATGACTGCTCAGTCCATATGGATGTAACACCACATTAGGCTCGTTTATGTTCCTAGTGAAACATTCCCTAAAATTGGCATTGGGCTCGAAGCAGATGACTTTGTTGAATCTCTTGGCGAGTGGCCTAGTCCACTGGCCCACGTTACTGCCTATGTCCAACGCGGTCCGCCAATCACTCACGTGTTTGAGGCCATTTTTCCGTTGTGCATGTTGTCCATCGCCTGCGTCTTCGAGGTAGGTGGGTTCAGTGTGAGATGCGTACCATACCCAAAAACTATTGTCTGTTGGCACGGCACTCCTTGCAATCACAGTCAGGACAGTCTCTACATTCTGTGCAGGATTTCCTACAGTGTTGTTCACAGCCACATTTCTCGCATATGTACTTGATCACTTTTACAACTCCTTGAATTTTCTCTGTATATCTGTGTTCGGCAGTTTGCTTTGCAACATCTGTTTCAATCGTGACAGGGTCTGCTCCCTGGCTTTTTTGTCTAGACGATTGTAATTTGCCACTGCTCTTCTCACATTTTTATAGTTGGCGTCTGTGATGTTCAACGCCCTCTCTAGATTTGTAAGATTTTTGAAATGGTCATCCCATGTCCTCATGTACCTCCTAAGTGCCATAACGGGCACTGGTTGTCGTTGTCTCATGGCTTGTGCTTGGTTTTTGTTTTTGAGTTTTTTAGTGATCTCTGGATCGCCCGACACAATGGCGAGCATGTTTGCCAGGTCATTGTTTATCATCCTCACCTGGTCAAAAGTTCCTTTGGCCATAGTTTGATCTACGTAGGTGCTCACAAATGATTCTGTTTCTTTTACTTGGCTCATCAATGCCATGGCAAGGAAACTAAGGTATATCCTCTCTGTTACCTCCGGAAATGTGAACCTCTGCAGGTCACTGAACCGTCTAATGACTTTGGCCTCTGATACATACTTTAGGAATGGTGTTAGCATATAATTATTTATTCTATATATTTGACAACCTGCGTAACAATTTTCTGAGTAGTCGATAAACCAAAATGGTGTCCATCTCGGGCGTAGTCTGTCTGTTCAACTTCGATTAATTTTTTAGAAATATTAGCATCAACGTATTTTAAAATTTTATTGATGTTTTTCTTATTTTTCTTTAAAAATTTATTCTTTGTCACCAAATCAGATTCTATAAAGCAATCTGGTATCACAAAATTTATAACATCATGTCGAAGGTTGTTCACAGCATGAAAATTTCTTAAAAAATTGTCCACATCATCCTTTGGTAATTCTTTTTTGTTGTGTTCAAAGTGTACGTTTTTTCCGTCTACAAATCTTCTCCAAAAATAACTCCACATGATAATCACCGTTTTCGGATGGTACTTTTCTATGATATATTTTGCCCTTAACGACATCAAGTCATTACTGCATCCGTCTTCGCCTATGTTGATGCATCTTTCTCTCACTGATTTCTCAAGAAGTTTTGGCCATGTTTCATCATGGGGTTGTCCTATACCAACAGTGAAACTATCACCTATGCACCAGATCTTGTTTTGTAAATTGGCGGGCCATTCCTCATCACGAAATCCTTTTGAATTATATTCATATGAGATATTTTTATTATAATTTAAAAAATGATCTTTATTATTACACCTATCAATATGATCCATTCCGTTAAATGACTCTTTGCTATTTTTCCATTTCTCGACTTCTAAAATTTTCATGTGATCTGCTCTTTGTTCCAAAAATCATGATCTATGTTAGATGTATCAATCCAGTTGTGTCTTCTAGCGAACTCTAAAAACAAACTTTTACAATTACTGTAATTTTGAACAATTTTTCTCTTATCTTTTAGCGTAGTATTTTTTATCGGTGCGGCGATGCCCAGAGGTAAAATTTGTTTGTTTTCAAGTTTCATCATTGTTTCTTTGTATTTGAGTAAAGGTAAAAATTTTTGTTTTTCAGATAATCCGATCAATCTTTTACTGACCAAGTATTCCTTTTGGAAAATATCTGAAAGGTTCGCCCCTAGTGTGTCATGGAACAATGTGTTCTTGCATTTTAGTATTTCGCCAACTACCCTATCTGTATCTGTAACCAAATCTTCATAATAAATGCTAAGATGATCTTTGAAATTTTCATCGATCCATTTCATGTATTCTATGTAGTCTTGGCATTTAGATAGGAAAAAGTCTGTATCGACAGAGACAACGTTTTTTACCATGTTTCTGTCTTGTCTTTTATAAACGTTCAGTACCTTGCTTTCATTCCTGATGCTCCAACTCATGGCATACTCAAAAATGTTTTTTCTCTTACTGACTATAATTTTATTATTGAATTGCTTTAAAAAACTATAAAATTTAGTTAGATCATTCTTTGAGTCATTGCGGAAGTGAAGATGGTATCGGGCAAAACGTGATACCAAACTGTAATAGTCATCTGACTTTTCTAGCAGGTCGATGATTTGCTCTAGGGTCTGTGAGTACCCTATTGAAAAATCCTTGTGAACTCTATTATCCTTTAGCGACAAACCATTGGTTAACTCGTGGCAATTAACCACATCCTTGCCATCTAGATGTAATGCCAGTGTTAATATCCTCTGCAATATGGTTGAACCAACACCGTCCGGGGTCAAAATTAATATGTTCATTTTTTAATAATTATGTGTTGCTAACTCCGGTATATACAGTAATGGAACGTAATTTTATTCTGACAGATCTCATGGGCACTGGTAATCATGTTGATTATGAAAGGTTCATATCATTAAACACTCTACAAAACCAATCATTTACCTTAGAGGGAGAGTACTACAAATTACACGGTTATGATTTAGATTCCTATGACAGAAGAATTGCCCTGATTGACAGGACAATAATACTAGCACAAAAACATTATTCGAACAACATAGAATACCAAGAGGAACTTGCGAGACGCAGGAAACTACTACACAGTCAGGGTTTTGTTTTTGTGTTGTGTACTCCGTGGGAATCTAAATCCAACATAGAGGGACTTAATTTATATCCGCCAGTAGAAAAAAATGAATTGATATGGTCTGGTGACGTAAGTTGGTTTTGGTTTTACATGTACCAAAAATATCATAATAATGAATTGAACTTTCAACACATGGAAAAAAAGTTTGATTTTTTATTCCTTAACAAACAGACTCGACCACATAGAGAAAAACTGTATGAAAAGATACAAAAAACAAATTTATTAAATGATAGTTTGTACACATATTGGCCTGTGGGTAAAAAGTTACCAAAAGATTTTGAACTGCCGTGGGTGGAAAAATATCCCTTTCGAGGAATGGATCAGCAGATTTTTGAAAAGCCTTACAATGAAACAAAATATAGTTTGATTTCCGAAACAAATGACAATAATACAGATGTCTTCATTACAGAAAAATTATGGAAGGCTATCATTGCACAACATATTTTTGTTGTGCATGGCAACTACCTTTATTTGCAAAAATTACGTGAATTAGGATTCCAGACATTTTCAAAATACTTTGACGAAAGTTATGATTTAGAAAAAGATCCAGACAAAAGAATAACAAAAATTATAGAAACTTGTAGTATTTTAAAAGAAAAAAATTGGGAAGATCTATACCTACAGACACAATCTATTAGAAAACACAATTATAATATGTTTTTAAACAAAGAGAAATTAAGTGAGCAGGTGAACAAACAGTTGAATCTATTTCTTGAATTTGCTGACAGCAGTCAAGTTTCTTCTTGAGAACCCTAACCTATCTACTAACTTCACCGCGTTACCAGACTTGTCTACAGCAACAAAGCCTTCGGGTTCAGTTACTTCAAGGCCATTGTCTGTTTGTGAAAACGATCCTATGGCCATTGCTTGATTCATTTTCTTCAAAACAAATGCTTTCATAGTTTGCACGCCTCTATAAAAAGTCAACATGGCCTGTAATGGTTTCTTGGCTCTATTAAGAAATATAGGCATCTGTTTCATCTTGTCCTGTCTTAGTTGTAAAGCCTTCTGTGCTTTCAGTCCTGACATCTGTTGTTGCATCCTATCTGTGTAGAACTTCTTAAAACCTTGTAGGAACTTGTTAGCATCGTTTGGAAGTTTGCCTTCTCTTACCATTGCATTGATATACATCTGGAACATGGGTATGAAGTCCTGATTCTGCCCCAGCACACTTGATAGATTCCTTGGCACAGCATTCAGCAGTGTTTCTAATTTTTCTATACCATTGAAAAATTGTTTAGTTTCTGCATCCGTGAATTTGGCACTGCCTGACACATCTTTATAAGTTGCATTGTCAAAAAATACATCTGGCGTTTTCGCCAAATCACCTACGTCTGCACCTCCTTGTGCATTCATGTCTGCTAGATTATCACCTACGTAGGTGGTGTGAAAAATTATTCCAACCTTTGCCCTGTCTACTTGTTTCCCTAAGTCGCCCGATTCAGGCACCGCGTATGTGATAGTGTTCGGTGTAAAAGTTAGATGAGGCTTACCATCGATGTTCTTACGTACAATGTCTTCGTCAGTAAACAAAAGGTCGCCTTGCAAGACCCTTTGAATGTTCAGTTTTTTAAGATGCACCAAGCACTTTAACAATTTTTGCCCGAGATCGTCTGTCCCATGATTGTTTGCGATATCTTTTTTGGTGTAGTTCACTTTGGCATTCTGTGCAAAAACTGATTTGGTACCAACGAAGAATCTACCATTGTCTGGATTTGTTCCACACACCACAGCAGGTGCACCGTCCCATTTGACGGAAACACTCATGGATTCTGAGCTCGTGCCTTTCAGTGTAAGGAGCAATCCTCTAAAATAATCTAACACCGCTTTTCCGCCCTCGTAACCGTCTGTTATGACAATATCTTCAATGTGTTCAAGGTGTGTCCTTTTAAATTCTGTCAATATATCTTCTATAAGCATGTGTGTATTTACTGTAAGAGTTCCTTATATTTTTCCCAACAATCATTTTCATTGAGTCCGTTTTCCATTCCAAGAAATCCTATTTTGATTGCTTTTTGGTAATCATGTTCTAAGTTTTTGACCGGATTGTTCTGTATTTGGTCGAAACTATGAAAAACTTTAGACTGGCTAATCTTCCATTGTTCATACATCTCTTCTGTGTAGGATGTGCCAAACTTATCAAATTCTTTTTTGACTGCGTCAAAATCTTTATAAAAAGCACCAAAATTGAAGGTGTCTTTTATTATAGAAATCCTTTTACATTCCGGAAGTTCCTTTTGAAGGTATCCATAGAACCATTTTAGTATAGCTCGCACAATAGGATGAGAATAATGTTTCCATAATTTGGTTTGTGTTTCTATCCATTCATTGCCAGCAGAGATCGCCTCCACATCGTTTTCCACTCTGCTATGGAATTTCTTTTCCCACCAGTTGATCAAAACAAACCAAAATTTTTCCTCAAATATATTTTGAAGATTAATATAAGTTTCGTCTTCCAAATAATATTCATATTCATCTTCCCATTTTTGGATGTGTGCTATCCTGTGTTTATAGTCACCGTGTGTGCCTTGCATGTGATAACAAAATTCATTTTTGTTAACAAGATTCAAAATTGTCAGTGCGATATAATTTCCATTGCCACCTGCCGGGCCTACTATCATGACTTTATCCTTCATCGAAATTATCGATGCCTCATCGGGCATCAATCCTCTTGATACTCGCCGTCTTTGATTTTAAGAACATTTTCTTTAACGTCTCTGTTCTCTTTTATACGGGCCACACCTTTCGTGAACTTTGATGCGTCCATGTTCTTGAGAGCAGAATTAAATTTTTTTTCTAATTTGAATGCTGTGTCTTGGTCAAAGTTTTCTCTGATGTAAGTCATCAGTCTGATAGCACTCTCCAGTATGTGAGATGCTCTGCTCTCCACCACCTCTTCCTTGTCTCTCTTGAGAGGCATTGAGCTCAATTCT
>MDSZ01086293.1_pt1 | contig 10131 bp, 7 predicted proteins | sample 811201 | NCBI WGS metagenome assembly MDSZ01 (sample SAMN05326647, study PRJNA326480) | marine metagenome | isolation source: seawater | place: Indian Ocean: North | collected 2010 | reverse complement strand
GGGGTGTTCCACAGAAATAGTACAATAATTGAGGAAGGAACATATTATTATTATATTTGTCGTGAATCTAATATGTAGCCTAAATCTGACAAATTATGCTGTCAGCAATTTGTATGCATAATTAGTTTGGTTGGCGCCGTCTGTCCATCTTTGCGTCTTGCGCGACACAATCGCGTATTCGACAATGCCAGCGCATCTTCGTAACATATTGACGGTCGCCCGTTTATATTTTGGGCCGCTTAAGGCTTCTCGTGTCGCTAAAGTACCTTTCGGTAGCGACTTGGACAACTCCGTGAAGTGTTGTAAAACATAATCTCGGACTGTGCAAATGGTGTCCAACGGGACCCAATCGCCAGATAAGTTGGCCGCAGTGAGTAGCATTTTGGCGGCATAGTCGCTTCTCTTGGACTCTTCAGACGTCGGCATATTGTTTTTCGCAATTTACGGAGCTTTTATACTCCATATAGCGAGTAGGGCTATAGTTGGCTATAGTTGTTGGCAGCCACAATGAAAACAAACCAGTACCAGAACAAATATTGAACCCTGAAAAAAAGAGCACCCAAAAAAAATTATACTAAGTCGTAGGAACAAGCAAACACACGCGTTTGTAATACATGCCGTACGGACGTTTCAACAACGCGGCAAGCGACTCTCGGTCGCGTTCATTATCGAGAAAGAGCACGCCCATGTCCGTGGCGACAGGTTTTGTCTCCCTGGGTAATTCGTGCACGAAATCGTCCACAGGCTTTTCGTTAAAAAAAGCCCGAATGTATTCAGACAATTGTTCCAAGCGAGCGGCTTCAGTCTCACCTGGCACCAATCTTCGCAATGGTCGACACCAGGTTCGCGCCCACACGTTCGCGTACCATTCCGGGGGCTTACCAAAGCCCTCCAATAGGGCCTTCCATTGCTTTATTTGGTCTGACGTCGGCCAAAACCGATACTGTGCTGACCTCGAGGGTGGTTGACCAGAACCACGAATAAAGCCCATATAGAATTGCACAGTCTTGACCAAATTTTTTAACGCATCTTTCCGGCAGTCGCAATATGTTTCGGAATTGCAAAACACTGAAGCGACTTCGCGGTCAATACCCAAAGGACGAAAACACAGTTGATATTTAATGTTTTGCGTCCGTCCATCTGCCGACCTGCGACGTTTTTTTTCTTTCGGATGGTATAACAAATCGCTCGTGTCGATACAGCCAGGAATGAACTCCCACTTCACGTGGTGAATTTTCTTCAGTTGTTGCAATTGGGTTACCGACATGCTGTCCACCTTGTCGCGGTCATACCCACACGGGCCTAGACCGCTAATATTTTGGCAGCGCTTGGAACAGACGTGTTCTTTTAAACGTAGACGCAATGCTCGAGTGACGGATTCGACAGAATCGCGGACGCCATTTTCAACTCGTCGCCGACAGACACCTTTGTTTTTGGTACAGTGACACCTCCGAAAATTCACATCGGACATCTTGGTCATACGACTACATGTTTCGATATTTATACGGAAAATATAAGTAGTACTTGAAAAAGAAAATACGGTAACACACACGTCCTTATATATACATTAAGAGAGCTACAGTGGTATATATAGTAGGAGAGTACATCGTACCAGGCGGCTGCTTTTTGGTTTGCACAAACCTTAGCAGCACTCCTACCGTAACAAACTGAGGGTGTGTTTTGTTCTATCTTTTTTTCGCGGTCCCTTGTATCAATAATATATTTAGCATGTCTAGCTCTAGCACCGAAAGTACTAATAGTTCCATGTCCTGGTTTTCCATTCTTGCCACAGTTGGTGTTGCAGCAACTGTGGTCAACCTGTGCTGGGATGATCTTCAAAGCGCATCCTCTGCTGTGCAGCAGAATATAGCGGGTCGGATCAAAGGTAGCTTCAAAGGAATAGCTAAAGGTCTAAAGCGTTCACTTACAGATATCCAAGTTGAGAATACAGACGCGCAACAATGTACCAGCCAAAATAAGCGACAAGCAAAAAAAGCACGTCAGGATGCGCAACAGCCGGTGGAAGATGTTCCACCTCGCATGATCTCATTGCGGCCGCGAAGGAAAAAAAAACCTAATTATGAAGCTCATGAGTACAGAATGGCTAATGCGGGGAATATCGACAGTGAAAAAGCTCATAATTCGCAGACCCCAGGGCAATGCATAACACCGGTCCAGAATGAAAGAAAAAAGCACACCCCAGGGCAATACATAACACCGGTCCAGAAAGGTGGAGGGAAGCACTGCACAGATAGCCATAACGTTTCAACGACCAAGGCGCACAAAAAAACAAGCAAGGTTGCCATGCCTAGGGGAGTGCTGATAGAAGCATTCGACCCATCCGGCCAAGACCGTGATGTAACGTTAATTGATGCTGGTGAATGTACCGCACAACCACCCAGCGCCGCCTGTTTGATTCAACCTGGCTCTCATTCTAGTCTACACAAAATGTATAGGACAGCGCCTAACATTGAAAGGCATGAAAATTGCACGCATGACCCCATCAACCAATATGCCTTTCAAACACCTGATGCCTTTCAAACACCTGATGCCTTTCAAACACCTGATGCCTTTCAAACATCTGCGAATGCAAAAACTGATGCCGATTATGCCATACTGAATAGCGTGCTTGCTGATACAAAAGAGGAATTATCCAGAAAGATTGCTTCAGTCAAACCCACACAGTGGATCACTGTTGCCGGTAAGGAAGATGACGGGAGCACAGCAACTTGGATTGGTCAAATACTAAGCTTGCAGCGCAAACACATAGCTGTTGTGCGCTATCTTCGCCCTGTTTCAGATGCCACAGATATAGCTGATATTGATGATGTATTTGACCAAATTCAAGCAATAATCGACACAGTCAGCCAGTGCTATGTGTTTTACGAAACGCGTACCTTCAAAAAAAAGTTTCGGGAGGGATTTGTCAACTTGACTGAAGTACCTTTCATAGTTTTGGATGATGTAGATGTTACTGTTCATGCTCAATGGAATGAAGTATTGCATTCGAAAAACAGCTTGGTAAGTTTTCCAGATACAAAAATTGCGGAATGCAATCAATTGCTGCAGTTGGCTATGGAGACTGGCAAAAACCGTAATTGCAGTAAACAGGGTAGCTGTAGTGAACAAGATAGCTGCAGCGAACAAGATAGCTGCAGCGAACAAGATAGCTGTAGTGAAGAAGATAGCTGCAGTGAAAAAGATAACCACAGTGAAAAAGATAACCACAGTGAAAAAGACAACCACAGTGAAAAAGATAGCCACAGTGAAAAAGATAGCTGCAATGCTTATGAGATGTCAGACACCGATTAGGTATCACTGCAAGCTATAGTGAATGATATGATACATACATATATTCCGGTATTCTAGTTGGCGTTGGAGAACTGTTCAAAGATGCTGCAACTTTAGAAAACACTACTGTATTTGTATCATTTTCTTGCACAAAGGTTTTGTGCAAACAGTAGTTAAAGAACATACAATATTAATTTCCATGCATACATATATGAAGTATTGTTCTGCATATCGTCTGCCTGTTTTGCAGCACAGCTGAATCTCCCGACAACATTCAGGCACTATAAAAGCGCAGCATGACCAGAGTGTATGAAAACGTTATGTTTGTTCAGCGGTATCGGCGGCATGTCTGTAGGAACGCCTGTCATGTACTGTGAGATTGACGTACACACGCGCGCCGTCCTTTTGGCGCGTATCGCCGACGGTTCGTTGTCGTATGCGCCTGTATGGCCAGATATCCGAACACTGCATTCGCTGCCATCCCCTGTGGATATCATTCATGGCGGATTCCCGTGCCAGAATATTTCGCAAGGTGGGCTCAAGGCCGGCTTCGACGGCGACAAGTCTGTACTCTTTTTCGAGGTGGCACGGCTCGTGGAACTGCACATGCCGCTGCTTGTCTTTTTAGAAAACGTCAGCGAACTCGTGCGATTGCCAAACGTGTGGAAACCGGTCCTATCGGTCATGCACTGGCTAGGGTACGATTGTCAGTGGATTGTAACTGGTGCGGACCAATCCGGGGCCCCACATCGAAGACACCGCTGGTTCATGCTGGCGAAACGCGTCCGAGCCAAGTCGGATACCGAAATTGTGCCGTTGCTACATTTGCCAGGCAAAAAAATGCACCTGTGCGGCTCACTTGTAGAAGGTGTGTACAGCGCAACAGCCGCTGTGGCAGCACCGGCACGTTTGTTGAATCCGCCTGTGATTCTGGCCCCCGTGAAAGGAGCGGTGTGCAAAAGTACCGACATTGTCCCGCAACCGCTGCAACGAGAGAGATGGGCCACCATTCGACGTGCTGGCGGCAATTGTCCGGCCGGCAATCTCACACGACGTTGTGCCCACGATTTGGGCACGCAGTTGCGATTTGCCACATGCACGCCCATAGAGGACCGTCTGATTGGTACGCCGTGCTCTGTGAACGCAGAATGGGCGGAATGGCTGATGGGATTTCCACCTGGATGGACTGTTCCATCAGGGCAAGTGAATCGGCAGCATCCCGGTTGGCGAGAGGAGCCACCTGTAAAGCGATTGGTGCCCAACTCGCGGCAGAATTCGCGCCGTTTGCAGTTGTTGGGCAACGCGTGCGTCCCACAACAGTGCACGTTCGCGTATCACGAGCTGCAGAATCGATTTTTGGCATCGCCAGTTACCATACCGAAAAAAGTCTCTCACGACTAAAATTAAAACATACTTCATTATTAAAATCTGTCCATGACTTGTCAACATACAATTATATGCAGGATTATATTTTATAATATCACACAATACTTCATATCGAGCGTATCATAAACTATTTTGCAATCCCAAGCCAATTATATGCAGGATTATATTTTATAATATCACATAATACTTCATATTGAGCGTATCATAAATTGCGTGGGCTTACTATTTTGCAATCCCAAGCCCAAACAATGATGGGCTTTTACAGACTGGACCAGGTGATGCTATCCTCAGTTTTCTGCAGGTACAGATGTGGAAACGGGCGCAGAGTGTTCACAATGTTGACAGTTCATCATGTTTAGTTTGTATGCTTGTGACGTCTTAGGGGGCTTACACCATGGAAACCGGGTACCAGTCCCATCATAAGGAACTGCCAATCCATGACGCAACAGTACTGCACTTGTATCTCCTGCAACGCTGGACAAATTTGAAAGAACCCGAAAATATTTGCCTTGCCTGGGGTTGACCAGTTCAACAGGAGAGCCTTTCGGATGAAGGCTTGCGACCAAATTCCTTGCAAGTTCAGCCAGACACCGTTCCGCACAGCATTTGCTGCGGCGTAATTCAGGTGCATCGATTCCGAAGATTCGGCAACTGATGCGGCTGAAAACAGGGGGAATGCTGTGCAACTGTAACTTCACAGTATCACCATCAATTACATGTACAATGTATCCGCTCAAACCTTTTTCCCACAGATCTTTTCCTGTCGTGCAAGAGTCTCCTTCCGTTGGGAAACCACTGTCAGCATTGACAGCATGTAGGTCATTGAGAGCAGACGCAAGGATCAGGAGCAGAATATTGATCACTACCAAAGTCATGATCCAGCAGACAATGTTTCTTCTTGGACATTGCTTGATATTTTCACCATTGTAGCAGTCCCAATTTCGTTGAATATGAATAGCACTGAGTCGAGAAGGAGTAAAGCTGTCTCTCTTACAACCATGCGTCGAAGTCGAAGCAGCCATCGGTGAGGGTATCGCTTGAAAGCAGGGACCTGCCACAGACTCCACCAAAGGACACCAAGTGCGGGATTTCTGGACAATATGTGCACAATGAGAGCAATGGCACGCAAACACAGTGTGACAAGAGTAAAGATTATCAGGATTAAAAGCTTATGACTGCAGTGCCTTTGCATAACCTAGAAGCGAGCTGGCCTGTCTCTGTAAGAAATGGAACACCACTTTTTTTGGTTCTCACTGTGGTGAACTTGACTGATATGGTTCTCACTGTGGTGAACTTGACTGATATTTCAGAAGGCCGCGCTGGTATTTTACAAAAAAAGGTAGGTACGGTACTACAGTAAATACCGAATGTTAAGCATCTTTCAGTTAAGGGTATATCTCAGATGCCATATGTCAAATCTTCGGGTGCCTACAAATCAGAGGAAACCAAGGTATCAAACGTTCCCAAGGGTATATCTGATGCATAACACCGGTCCAGAATGAAAGAAAAAAGCAGGGTATATCTCACAGTCGTTAAGGCGAACGTCGCGGCGAAAAGGCACTATATCCCGACACCTTGGGCAGATGTGACATGGCCTCCATTCAATCCGCATATCTAGGCCACGGACACGCTATCGTTCAGCCCATCGATTGGCAATCTATAGCCGCACCTGCCTCTGGTGTTGGTATCGTGACAGCTGTCCAGGTGAGGACCATCCTCAATCGATTGGTGGCGAACATGAACAAACATTTTAAAATGGTAGTTGCCGGCGCCATGATGAATTCCGTAGCGGTCACACGCGACCGTGTCGATAACCACGGCGACGAGACAGTCTACTTGTCCGTTTGGCGATGTCGCACGTTGTTTGGAAATCACAAAGTCCAGTTGAGATGGACCGAGCATGGGAAACAGCACAGCCTGTTCATGTCTCTGTTTGATATCTGGCTGAAATCCAGCCAAAGGAGCGAACTCTATTCGGTCACCTCAAAAACACGAATGCCGGCCCCGTTGATTTCGCCCGTCCTTGAATGGTTGGAGCACGTCTTGGGCGTACCGGACGAGCTTTGTCCGGTACGTTTCGACCGTTTTAACCGCCGTCGAGACCTGTTGGACGATATGCGTGCATTTATGCCAGCTCTGCAAGAATTGCCAGCCAAAAAAATTTGGTCCGACTACTATAATATCTTACCCGAATCACGGCCTCCAAAAGGCCGCAGGATTCGAATGCGGGGGCATGACGTGATATTCGTGCCGTCCAAGGAGCGTATACGTTCGGGAATTGCGTACTATCGCCATCAATTGGCGCTCGAATTCCGTTTTTGAGGTTGGTCGCTTTTTCCGCTGTTTTCGCGAACAGGACAGTGCACAGTGCATCTCGATTGCCAAAACTCGGTTTTGGCGTATTTTGTATGGCATGGCCGCCGAAGTTGGTTATACTATTTTACATACTATTTTACAAATAAAAGTACTACCTGGTATTTTACAAAAACAACCAGTACAAAAAAGGTACTATTTTACATACTATTTTACAAATAAAAGTACTACCTTAACCTGGTATTTTACAAAAAAAAGGTACCAACACAACTCACACTCTCAACCCAAAAGCGACACGGCATTAATTACTAGCATTACGAAAAGACTAACACAAACATATATATTTCACTAAACCCAACAGCGACACGGCATAAATTACTAGCATTACGAAAAGACTAACACAAAACTATCTATATTTTACACTAAACATACGGTAACGAGAAATCCAAAAATGCAAAATCGGTGAGGTATCTGGCTGCCGTTAGCACCTGTTTGATAGATGTACTTGTGTACCACGGAATCTACACCGCAGCCTACTGAACCACACGCACAATCCACATTTATCTGAGCTGACATACTGACATTTGAACAAAAATGTCTCAATCATTTGTGTTCTGCAATCACCTCACCTTTTGGCATTTGAAATGCACTATGCACTGTAATTTTTTAAGTCGCCCTTTTCGGTCCTCCGCGAATCCAATAGCTGTTGTCAGCTAGGAGTATATAAGGACCCTGCTTTGGAGAAAATGATTCCCAACAAAGCACAACCCAAGCATGACGTTGCATTCCACATGGGGCCGCCTGCTAACGAGTACCCGACCTCGTATGACATCGAGCATACGCTTGCAAACGTTGGACAAGACTGGGGCGTCAAAGCACACGGCCACAATGCACCAAAGGTGTCTTGGTGTGAAGAAACCGAGGTCACCAGCCTAGCAGCGACCATGTCTGAAGCACATGTCGAAAATGTCGCCGAACCTGAACAAGACCCCAAGCATCCATTGCCTGCTATCGTGGAAAAGGTCCCTACCGCCTCCAAGACGGTTCAAATGACGGGTAAAAAACGCAAAGCTAACGATGACGGCCATATATCCGATAAGATATACACCGACAATCTAGAAGCGCATGATGCGGAAATGAAAAAAGGAGCAGAGGCCATGGTAAAACGAGCCAGGAAAGCTGGCTTCACTGAAAGCGACCTGAGCATATTCTGGGAAGGCCAGTTTAGTGACGAGTTTTGGGAAGATAGCTCAGGAACCCTTGATAGTTGGCTTGGCGAACTCAAGTCTATGGGCGATATCGGGCTCGGCAACATTGTGTTCAAATATCTATGTGAAAAAGAGCGGCGTATTATCACGCAAGATAACAAAGACAATGGCTACATCTGGGATGAATATACCAAACTGTTCAAACCCGCTTGTAGTCGGTCGATTCGAGCCTATGTCATGCACTTTTTGACCTACCTCTTCAGATGGTCTGCGAGATGGTTAGAAAATGCAGTGAAGGAAGACTGCGAAAAAGAGAATGTCGCATTTGATGCGTATGCATGGAAATGCAACGGCGAGATGTTTGATGCATGGATTGATAAAATCAAAGCACCCCGCCGGATGCTTTTTGGCAAAGATGAAACAGATTGGTTCTTGAAAAACTTGCACCGAGATAAGGAAGCGATGCAGAAATTGAACCGACTGCAGTCCAAATACAGTCAATACCGTCATTCTGCGGGAGTTTGGAGCGCTGTAGCTCACAAATTCTTGGACACGCAGATTCCAATTAAAATGAATGGTGCAACGCACGAAGTGCCGCTGTCTCGTGGGCGATATCTGAATTTGAAAACGGGAGACATTGGATTGCGGGATGCCAATTCCTTATGGACATTTGAGCTACAAAGAGAATACATACCCAAGTGTCTGACTCTTGGTTGGGCTCCTTACGAGGAAATCTTGGAATTTTTCGATGATGTCATGCAAGGCGACCAACCTACGATAAAATATCTCATGGCGTGGCTTGGCTGGAGTCTGACAAACGAACCACCGCCACGCGCATTTGTCGTGTGGTACGGTTCTGGCTCGAATGGAAAATCAGTTTTGAATGCGCTGTTTCAATTGATGCTGACAGGCCGAGACCTCGAACATCCATTCTCGACCTCTCTGGAAGAATCTGTGGTGTTGTCTGGAAAACGTTCTGATGGTGGTCGTGCAACCCCTGAACTCATGCCTTTACTGCATGCTCGCTCTGCAACACTCTCCGAAGTTGCACCCGGTCAAAAATTCAACGCACGCCGTATCAAGGCTTTGACAGGCGGAGACATAATATCTGCACGCAATCTGTATGAAAACCAGGTCGATTTTGTCAACAAAGCAAAAATGATGCTCATGTGCAATCATTTGCCTCGCTTTGACTGTAGCGATGATGCCATGATGGACCGCATAAAGTTATTTCCATTTGACGCACGATTTGAAAAAACACCAGAAAATGATGCAAAATGTGATAAGCTCAAGTCGTCCAAGCATTTAGATGTGTTGTTTACATTGTTGGTAAACGCTTGCATGGATGTGTACAAAAATGGTTTCCCGAATCTGTCTGACAAAATGATAGAAGCCTCCGAAAAGATGGTCCAAGAAATCGATACGGTTGGAGAATGGCTGCGAAGCGACAATGTTGTTCGAGCGGACGACCCTGATGTGGTCAAGTACTTTCCGGACGCTAGTAAACGACGTGCATGCGCGAGAGAGTGTCTTGCCGACTACAAGCAATTTTGTATAGATGCGCATATCAAGCCTCAAAGGGCAATCCGAAGGCGACTTGAACAACTGGGGCATCAATATAAGCCGTCAAATGGTCAGCGGTATTATACCGGACTCGTTTTGAAAGAACAGCTAGACAACCAAAGACGAATGTTTGGGCGTGTTTCACACGAATAATGCAACATTCAATTTAATACAGAAACATGCGGTATGTTATATTTTAATTTGTACGGCAAACAATTACTAGCATTAATCGAAAAGACTAACACAAATACTATATTTTAATTTGCCACAGGGGGTGTTCCACAGAAATAGTACAATAATTGAGGAAGGAACATATTATTATTATATTTGTCGTGAATCTAATATGTAGCCTAAATCTGACAAATTATGC
>MDSZ01016273.1_pt1 | contig 10132 bp, 8 predicted proteins | sample 811201 | NCBI WGS metagenome assembly MDSZ01 (sample SAMN05326647, study PRJNA326480) | marine metagenome | isolation source: seawater | place: Indian Ocean: North | collected 2010 | reverse complement strand
TACTTTTTTTCCTGTATTTACTAAATATATCTAAGTGAGTATTATATATCATTTTTTGATTTTTGGATGCCCTAATTAATGGTTGAATACTTCTTGCAAAATTTGTAAATTTTATGAGGTTCCAAAAAAGGATAAAATATTTATCAAAAATAACTGGATCTAAAAGTATTGCTTTTTTGATAAACTCTTTATTTTCAAGTACAATCCTAAATGCAATATGAGCACCTAGCGAATGACCAAAAATATGATATTGATCTCCATCTAAATGATTTAAAAAAGCAACTGTGTCTTTTTTAAAAATATCCCAGCTTTTTAATTTATTATTTTTTTCAACCTGCCATAATGGTCGAAAAAACGGACAAATGATATTATATTTTGTGGCAAGCTTTTTCATAAGAGGTAAATAACATCTTGGTGGGAAAGCATTAGCATGTAGAAATATTAGATTTTCTGTCTTATTATTATTAAAAATCTCACATGGAATATTATTTATATGCTTAAGAATTTTATTCATTTATAATTTGTAATAATTTAAAAAAATATTGATATTATAATTATAAGTAAGTTGCAAAAAATTGTTAATTAAAAAAAACAAGTAATATGAATCTAAGTCATTTTTTAAAAAATTATATCAACAAGGGGTGGTTAGTTATTGATATAATATTGATGTATCTTTTCATCCAATATTTTTTCTTTAAAGAGTCTTTTTTTTTGACTATTAAGGTAATCTATGAATATTTTGTTGGAGCGTAGAATACTACTATCTTTTTTTATTGTAATGTTATTTCTTTTATTGATTAATTTTGTTTTCAAGGTGGAAGAACATATTATTGAGAGATTCAGTGATGGAAGTCCAAGACTAATCCATATTAGTAGAATAATTCTAGGGAAACCCTATTTACTAAGAACCATTGAATTTTGGGAAAAAGATAAAATTAGATATGATAAAGAGTTTAAATATGGAAGACCTCATGGAAAACAAATATTTATATCAAAGACTGGAGAAAAAACAGTTCAATGGATAAAAAAAGGTAAAAGGGATGGAGAATATATGAAATGGGATACTGACGGTAACTTGATATTGAAAGAAATATGGAGTTATGGAAAAAGAAAAAAAATACTTTTAAAATCCAGATAATGTTTGATGTCTTTTTGATAATAAATATATTTATTATTTAAATTATAAACTGTTTTTATCGTTATTAAAATAGAAAATGCTTAATGAATAAAAAAATATCCTATGATAGTTATCTTGCATTGGATAAAATATTGAATGCTCAACACCCAAAATCATCTGAATTAGAAAATGAAATACATGATGAGATGCTATTTATCACAACACATCAAGCATATGAATTATGGTTTAAGCAAATTTTACATGAATTAAATTCAATAATTAAATTATTTTTGGGTGAATATTTTTATGAAGGGAACCTTGGTATTGTTGTTTCTAGACTAGATAGGGTAATAGAAATTCAAAAAATCCTTGTAAATCAAATAACTGTTTTAGAAACAATGACACCAATGGATTTTTTAGAGTTCAGAGATTTACTGACACCTTCCTCAGGTTTTCAATCAACTCAATTTCGATTAATTGAGATTAAATTAGGAATGATGAAAGATCATAGAATTCAATATGGTGATAAAAATTATAATGAATATTTAAATCAAAATGATTCAGATAAAGTCATAAAAACAGAAAAGGAATTATCACTATTTAAATTAGTAGAGAGATGGTTAGAAAGAATACCTTTTATTCAAACAAATAATTTTAATTTTTGGAGTTCTTATAAAAATTCAGTTGAAAAAATGATCAATTATGATATACAGAAATTAAAAAAAGTATTAAAAAATGATAAAAGTCAGTTGGAAAATAATCTAAAGCATTATGAAAAAATAAAAATAAATTATCATTCCTTATTTGATAAAAATAAGTATTTAAAATTACAAGAGACTGGGGAAAAAAGATTATCACAAAAGGCAACACTTGGAGCACTTTTCATACAGCTATATAGAGATGAACCAATCCTTCAACTTCCACATCGTCTAATTAAACAATTAATCGACATAGATCATTTATTTACATCATGGCGGAGTCGTCATATGCTATTAGTACACAGGATGATTGGAGAAAAAATAGGGACAGGTGGTTCATCGGGTTATAAATATCTTAAAGATACAGCAGAGAATCACACTATTTTCAGTGATTTCTCAAATCTATCCACATTCATAATTCCTAGATCACAGTTACCAATTCTACCTTCAGAATTGATTGAAAAACTTGGATTTCATCTAACATATGGAAAGTAGAAAGGATCTTTTCAAAGGTTATAATGTTTTAATTTGTGGTGGTACTTCAGGTATTGGGAAAGCAACTGCAATACAATTTTCTGATCTAGGGGCTAATGTTACTATAGTTTCGAGAGATGAAACAAAATTAATAAAGATTGTAGGAAAATTAAAACATAGTAACACTCAAAGCCATCAATACATTCAATCGAATTTCAATTATCCTAATGAAGTTAAAAACAAAATAAGAGCACATTTAAAAGATGGAAACAAATATCATATTTTGATCAACAATTCAGGTGGACCAAAAAGTGGACCACTCATTGATGCATATGAGGAAGATTTCATTACCGCATTCAAAAGACATTTAATATGCAATCATATATTATTTAAAGAATTATATCCTGGCATGTTGCATTATAAACACGGAAGAATAATAAATATTATTTCAACCTCTGTTAAAGAACCAATTCATGGATTAGGTATATCCAATACTATAAGAGGATCTGTTGCCTCATGGGCAAAAACATTGTCAAAGGAAATAGCTCAAAATTCAATCACAGTAAATAATATTCTACCTGGTTTTACAGAAACAGAACGACTAAATTACATAATTAGAGAAAAATCAATTAATCAAAAACTATCATTTGAAAAAACTTCAGCAAATATGAAAAAAAACGTACCATCAAAAAGATTTGGCCGTCCCGAAGAAATAGCAAATGCAATCATTTTTTTAGCATCACCTGACTCAGGATATATAAACGGTGTAAGTCTTGCTGTAGACGGTGGCAGGCTTTCGTGTATTTAACAACGTATAATAAATTTAAGGTTATTAAAAATATTACAATATTGACTGCAATATGAAAAAAATACAAAATTATATAAATGGGCAATTTTTATCTGCACTCTCCAAGAATTATAAAAATAATAGCTCTCCGATCACTGGAAAAATATATTCAAAGTTTCCAGACAGTGACCATGAAGATATCGATAAAGCAGTAATGGCTGCAAAAAAGGCATTCCCTAAATGGAAAAGTTTAGGTAAAAAAGGGAGATATAATCTTCTTATGTCGCTTGCTGATATGTTAGACGAAAATTTTGACAAATTTGTAGAAGCTGAATCGTATGATAATGGTAAACCTGAATGGATTGCTAGAAGTGTTGATATCCCGAGAGTTTCTGAGAATTTTAGATTTTTTGCTACGGCCTCTTTACATTTTAGCTCTGAATGTCATGAAATGGATGGTAAAGCATTTAATTATACAATAAGAGAGCCGATTGGTGTTGCAGGCTGTATCTCCCCTTGGAATCTTCCAATATATTTATTGACATGGAAAATTGCACCAGCTCTAGCAGCAGGAAATACGGTAGTTGCAAAACCATCCGAGATCACTCCAATGACAGCCTATTTATTTTCAAAAATTGTACATAAATCAAATATTCCAAACGGTGTAATCAATATCGTTCATGGATTAGGTGAAAAGGCCGGTGAAGCATTGACAAAACATCCAGATGTGCCTGTTATTTCATTTACCGGAGGGAGCAATACTGGTAAAAAAATTAATATCAACTGTGCATCTTTATTTAAAAAATTATCTTTGGAGCTCGGCGGTAAAAATCCATCAATTATATTTAATGATGCAAATTTCAACGAGGCTCTAAATATATCACTGAAATCAGCTTTTTCCAATCAAGGTCAGATATGTTTGTGTGGATCTCGTATATTCGTACAAAGTAAAATCTATGATAAGTTTAAAACTGCTTTTGTTGAAAAAACAAAAAAACTTACTGTTGGTAATCCTAAAAATAAAGTAGATTTAGGTGCAATAGTATCCAAAGCACATATGAATAAAATAATAAATTATATTCAATTAGCTCAAGACGAAGGTGGAACTATCTTGACAGGAGGAAATAGAATTCGCTTTGAAGGTGACTTAAGAGAAGGATATTTCATAGAACCTACCGTTATTGAAAATCTTGATTACAAGTGCATAGTTAATCAAGAAGAAATTTTTGGACCAGTAGTTACTATTATGCCTTTTGAAAATGAAGATGATGTTATAAAAATGGCTAATGCCACGAAATATGGTCTATCTGCTAGTATATTTACAAGCAATGTTAGTAAAGCACATAGAATGTCCTCTAAAATTAATTCTGGAATTATCTGGATAAACTCGTGGATGATGAGAGATTTAAGAATTCCATTTGGTGGTATGAAAGATTCAGGCATTGGAAGAGAAGGTGGGTTTAATTCGTTAAGATTTTTTACTGAAACTAAAAATATCTGCGTCAAGATATAAAAAATTTTCAGAAAAAAGTACAATTATTATCTAAAGTCTGATATATTTCTATATAATTTTTTAAAAAGGAAAATTAAATAACTAATTATGGAAAATTACAAAATAAAAAGTCAAAATGCTCCAAAACCTGTGGGTTTATATCCTCATGCGCGGAGAGTTGGTAATTTATTGTTTCTTTCAGGAGTTGGCCCGAGAAGTGTTGATAATACAAATATACCAGGAGTAAATCTAAATAAAGATGGAAAAATCATTTCATATAATATAGAAAAACAATGTCATTCAGTATTTAAAAATGTAAATAACATACTCAAGGATTCTGGATCATCATGGGAAAACTTGATTGATGTTACTGTTTTTCTGACTAATATGAAAGATGATTTTAATTTATACAACAAAATATATTCATATTATTTTAAAGATAATCAACCTTGTAGAACTACTGTAGAGATAAGTTCCTTACCTACTCCTATCGCTATAGAACTTAAATGTATAGCAATAATTAGCTAATGAAATCACTATTTATCATATAAAAAATGAAATTACCTATAAATTTAAAAGAATGGATATGTAAATATCGTAGTCAATTAAAACCTCCAGTTGGAAATAAAGTAGTATATGATGATTCCGATTTTATAATAATGGTCGTTGGAGGTCCTAATAAAAGAAAAGATTATCATGTAGATCCTAATGAAGAGTTCTTTTACCAAATTGAGGGAGATATGACTCTAAAGATTTTTCAAAATGATAAGCCTGAAAATATAGTAATTAAAGAAGGTGAAATTTATTTACTGCCAAAGCTAATACCACATTCACCTCAAAGATATAGTGATACTGTGGGTTTGGTTATTGAGTATAAACGCAAAAAAGACGAACTAGATATGTTTCAATGGTATTGCGAAAAATGTAATCAAATACTAAATCAATTAAGTGTAAGATTAACTGATATTGAAAAACAATTACCACCTTTATTCGACAAGTTTTGGAACGATCAAATTGCACGTACTTGTAAACATTGTAACACCTATCTCGATTATTAATATGCTTAAAATAGATATTCATACCCACATTGTACCAAAAAATTTGAATGAAATCACAAATACATTCATGGATCCCAGATTTTTAAAATTAAATTTATCTGACAATAAAAACGGCACATTAGAAGCTGGTGGTGTTCAATTTAGAAAAATCGAATGCAATAGCTGGTGTGAAAAAAATCGATTAAAAGATATAAAAAAACAATATATAGACGTACAGGTGCTTTCAACTATACCTGTTTTATTTTCATATTGGTCAAAACCAAATGAGTGTTTGATTCTTTCAAGATATATTAATAATCATATTCACGAAATTTGTGTCAATAATAGTAAAAAGTTTATTGGTCTTGGTACAATACCAATGCAAGATACAACACTTGCAATTGAAGAAATGGATAGATGTATTAATGATTTAAGTTTATCAGGTATAGAAATAGGTACAAATATTAATGGGCTTAATTTATCTGAGTCCCGTTTTCATCCAATATTTGAGCATGCTGAAAAAATTAGTTGCCCTATTTTTGTTCATCCTTGGGAAATGATGGGAATGACTGAGATGAAAAAGTACTGGCTGCCATGGTTAGTGGGAATGCCTGCAGAAACATCCAGAGCCATTTGCTCATTAATCTTTGGTGGAGTCTTTGAAAAATATCCTGATTTAAAAATATGTTTTGCTCATGGCGGCGGGACATTCCCTTTCATAGCTGGTAGGATAGATCATGGGTTCAAAGTTCGTCCAGATATATGTGCTGTGGATAATTCAATTTTACCGTCATCATATCTTGAAAATTTTTATGTAGACTCGCTAGTTCATAATAAGAATGCTTTTAGATTTCTTTTAGATACTATAGGAGAAAATCGGATTGCTGTTGGGTCTGACTATCCATTCCCGTTAGGAGAAAAATATCCAGGTGAACTAATTAATTCCATGGAATTAAGTGATATCGCAAAAAAAAGAATTTATTCAGGTACAGCTCTAGAATGGCTAGGATTAGAAGAAGGTAATTTTATTTGAAAAAACAATACTCAATTCATAAAAATACATACAAACATCTTGATTCCATGGATCCTTTAAGAAAATTTCAAAAAAGGTTCCATAAACCTAAATTTAATGGAATAGATAAAATAATATACTTATGCGGTAATTCTCTTGGTCTTCAACCTATTGATACTTACGATTATGTAAATAAAGAAATCAATAATTGGAAAAATTTAGGAGTTGACGGTCATTTTTCCTCTGAAAGACCATGGGTAACATACCATGAAAATTTAACAAATTATACAGCAGAGATTGTTGGAAGTTTAAACTCTGAAGTTGTTGTAATGAATTCACTATCGGTCAACCTTCATTTATTAATGATTTCTTTTTATAAGCCCAAAAACTTAAAGAGAAAGATTTTAATTGAACAAAATTCATTTCCCTCAGACCAATTTGTGGTGCAGTCTCAATTAAAATATCATAATAAAGATCCGAAAAAAGATTTACTTTTTCTTCCATCACTTGATAATAATGGGTTAACATCTACAGATCAAATAATAAGTTTTATCAAAAAATACCACGACCAAATTTCATTAATTCTTATTGGTGGTGTGAATTATTACACGGGACAAGCTTTTGATATTAAAGCAATCACTAAAATCGCTCAGGAATTTGATTGCATTGTAGGATTAGATCTAGCTCATGCAGTTGGAAATATAAAATTATCATTACATGACTGGGGTGTAGATTTTGCTGCATGGTGTGGATATAAATATTTAAATGGCGGGCCAGGATGTCCATCCGGTATATTTATTCATGAAAAGCATTTAAAGAATAAAAGCATAACTAGATTTGAAGGTTGGTGGGGTCAAAAAAAGTCAATTAGATTCAAACCTAATATGGAATTTTCTGCCGAACCAAACGCTGAGGCATGGCAATTATCTAATCCTCCAATTCTATCGATGGCACCATTAATTTCAAGTTTGAGAATTTTTCATGAATCTGGTCTATCTGCGTTAAGAAATAAATCTATTATGCTGACTGGATATTTGGAATTTTTATTAAGTGAACAATTAAATAAACATATTAAAATCATTACCCCTAAGGAAAAAGATCAAAGAGGTTGTCAATTATCCATAATATTAAAAAAATCAAGTCATAATATTGTCATGAATTTAAGAGAGCATGGAGTAATAATTGACTGGCGCGATCCAAATGTAATGAGAGTTGCACCTGTACCATTGTATAATACATACGAGGATTGTTATAAGTTTGTCAATATTTTATCTGATATTTTTAAAATCAATCATTCAAGATAATGTACACTAGCATCACTATATCACTTACATTTAATTGATGATCATTATTAATATCACCCAATTCATCTAAATATTGATTGGAATCGATATAATTCATAATTATAGAAACCATATATACAATATCAGAAACATTTATATTACCGTCAAAATTTAAATCTCCAACAGTATAATCGTACGGATCATAAAATTTAGTAATTAATATAGAAAATTCATCACTAATTTCACCAGAACCAGGTGAATAAAAATTATTATATGAATATTCTAAACCATCTGATTGATTTAAGTTTTCAATACCGACTGTAGAAAATTGACCATGGATAGGTGTCTGAGAATGATGATCACTATAGCTAGTGTTGTTAAACGTTTTATAGTTGATTTTTATTTCACCATCGTTGTTTGCAATTGGTTTTAAGATTATTTGAAAATCTTGTTCATCATTAAATTGATATGTTCTCATATCTGACCATTCAACGATGAACTGATTATTTTCAAAATCATGTAAATAGAAAACAGCTCCAGCATTTTCGCTTCTTTGGTATGGTAAATAATCAATTATATCTTTAGCATCAGTTACTTGACTAATACCATTACAATCATTTAATTCTTCATCATAACAACTTAAATCACATCCATAGACTTGATCTATACAGTCAGCATAGCCATCATTCAACCATTGAATAGGACAACAATCTAAATCACCTGAACAATCTGACAAGTATCCAATAGAACAAGAATTATCCTCAGATTTTAAATCATCCCAAAATGCTGCAATCATTGGGTTAGGACCACCTGGACCTGGTATTGGATAATTTCTAAAACTTGATAAATTTGTATTACCAAATGATAACCATCCATTTGAACTTATTGTTATGTGATCATATTCATCACCATAAAACTGAAATATAAATGGCAATTGTATATATTCAATGGTACTAGCCTGATCTCCTACTCCATTACCCTGGTCGAAAAGCATCAAATTATTTCCATCCCCACCATAATATGGATCAATCTCGATCCACTCATATTGAAATCCTGGAGGTTTATTGATATCATTTGTACCAAACATATAATATCCGTGGCTATCAGGACCTGTTGGATCATTTGGACTTAAGTTGCCAATTTGGATATTCATATATTCAATTTGCTCATAACCATACTCATTGTATAATTTTATGGGTATATTTACAGATTTACCTACAATATTGAAATTAGATGCATAAATACTAAAATTAGGTGAAATAATTTCTTCAGCTGGTAAAATATCCCCTAATTCAAATATACTCATATCAATATCTAACTCATTTCCCTCGTATAAAAGTTCAGCCATTAAATCAGTGATTTCTAAAATACCTGAATTTTTTATAATAAAACTATTATTTTCAACCAAGGATCCAGGTAAAATTGATTCATCGATGAAATTATTTATTATTTGAGGATGATAGCTTTGTAAAGTTATATCATACAAAGATGACCAGCTATTACCATAAATATCTTGAATTATAAAGATGAGAGATACTTGTTCACCGTTATAAAAATTTGATGATAAATTAAAATTAAATGGACCAATTTGATCTTCAGAAAATTGAGGAATTCCTTCATGTATCAACGTATCTTGAATAATATATAACTCTGGGTGGGAAGAAATAAGGTAACAAGATAATAAACCAGTATTTTGTTCACTGATATTTATACATGGAAATGTGATGGAATATTCATTATCAGGGTATATACCTTCTGCATGACTACCATATATATCATCAACTGTTACTTCTTCTAAATTGACATATACTCCACTATTAGGTATTTCGATTGTATATTGTTTTTCTAAAGGTGTAATATTTTGGCCATTAACATAAACCTTAATATTACCATGACCAATCGTCATATTTGAATTGATATAACCTTGTTCATCTGTAATATCATTCAATAGAATAATTTCTTCATTTAATATCACCACAACTCTTGCATTAGCAATTTGGTTATTGTTAGAGTCTTTGATAAAAATACCATAATTATTTGTACCAGATCGAAGTTCGCTGCTAAATGTAATCTCAATATCTATGGGTGTTTTAGTCCATAATTGAGTAGAGGGATCACCCATCAAATTATTCCAATGCGAAAATATTGATACTACTTCATTTGGATTACTTGGATATGTATTTAGAAGAGCTAATTTTCCATACTGTAAAGCTTCACCTGCATATGTTGCTT
>MDSZ01193036.1_pt1 | contig 10133 bp, 6 predicted proteins | sample 811201 | NCBI WGS metagenome assembly MDSZ01 (sample SAMN05326647, study PRJNA326480) | marine metagenome | isolation source: seawater | place: Indian Ocean: North | collected 2010 | reverse complement strand
TTAAAGTAATCAACTTTATTTTTTTTTTTATACAATATCTTGCAGCATTGATTAAATTTTTTGACTCTCCTGAAACAGATATCAATATAACTAAGTCACCTTTATCTGAAAATTCTTTAATTGATTGACTTACAAAATTTTCAAATCCATAATCATTCGCGAAACATGTTATTAAATTACTTTCATTAAAATTAATTGACCTTACTCTTGCATTTTTAGTTAAATCAGTGCTGAAATGACTTGCTGTTGATGCACTGCCTCCATTACCGAAAATTATAACTTTCTTTTTAGATTTTTTTATTTTTTTAATTTCTTTAACTATTTTTAAAATTTTCTTACTCTCAAAATTATCTATTTTATTTTTAATATTCTTAAAATAATTATTTAAAAATTTATCTGACATTTGAATTTATTTGTATTACATTTCTGATAATTTCATATAAAAAATAAATAAAACTTACAAAGCCAATAAAAGTAAATAGAAATATAATTATTTTTAACATTGTATTGTGATAGAAAAGTTCAACTTCATTAATTTTATTCTTTTTTACGATTTTTAAATAACCGTTGCTATTCTTAAGATAAAAATCATCTTGATTACCCTTGATTCTCCAGTTTTTCGAAAATGATATTTTAGTTTCCTTCTCATTATCTAAAATATCAAAAATATAATGACTTGGTTTAATTATTCTAAACTTTTTATTTTGATATTCGTCTAAAAAATAATTTGATACGTAAAATTGTTCACCATCTAATTCTATTTTATAGTTAAAATTTCTGTCGCTATCAATAAAGGATGCTAATGCATTGTTTTTAAATAAATTATGGTTTTTTTTACTTCCTCTTAAACGTAAACTTTTTATAACATTACATGGTTTATACTTTGTATTTAAAAAAAATTGCTGGTGTTTTGATAAAGGTATTGTGGTTTCATTAGTATAATAATTATAAAAATTTTTGATATCATCTTTTTTGAAACAATAAATGTTATTATAAATGTTTTTATCTTTGTTTATTTGATCTAATTTTTTGTAATTTTTGCCATCATAATATTCCGGTGTTGTAAAACTAATAAAATAAAAAGGTAAAGAAGAGAAAAAAATTATTATAATTAAATTAAAATAATTTTTTTTTTTTAAAAAAAGTAATCCAATTAAAAAAATATTTATTCCAATTATATAAGGGAACCAAATGTAAGTATCTATTTCTTTGAAGTTAATTGAAAATAAGATTTCTGTATAAATTACATTTAAAATTATCAGTGATAATAAAATTGTTTTAGTATAAATTTTTTTAGATAAAATTTTATTTAATGATAATCCAAAAATTAAAAGAAAATAAAACTTAGCAAAAAAAATTACTAAAAAAAGACCTTTTACAAAATCAACCATAGGCAATGCGTATAAAAATTTACCAAAAAAATTATTTAAAAAATAAAAATTATGTGAATTTGAGAGATAGAAAGAAATTAAAATTATAAATAATGATATTAACCACAAATTAAATTCATCTGTTTTTTTAATAATGAAGAAGCTCAAAATAAGTAAAGATATTCCTACAGGACCAGGATTAAGGGAAACTAATAAAAAAGTTTCCAAAAAGAACCAATTTATAATTTTTGAAATTGGTAACCCGGCAAAATTAATAAATGAATGATAATTTGTTTTAAAATCATCATATCTATTATGCGAACTATGTGAATATTCATTAAGTTGAAAATCAACAATAATATATAAAAATATTACAAATAGTATGAATAAAAATAACCAAATTATATTTTTTAATTTTATAGCATCTTTAATTACTATATTAAAATTAATATTAGATTTTAAAAATATAAAATTAACTATCCAATAAATCAAAAAAACTAATAATGGAAAATAAATAAGAATAACTACGTTATAATAATGTATATGTATAAAAAATAACAGTAGATTAAGAATAGCAAGCTGTTTTAATTTTATGAGCTTATAATTATCAAAAAATTTTTTTATGTAATATAATGTAAATGGCACAAAAGATAGTAAAACCAAAGAATGAAAGTGAAAAAAAATATCAAACGATAAAAGATGGACAATTGAAACAAGTAAAAATACTTTAATGTTTAAATTAAAATTTTTAAAATTTAAATAAAGTCCAAATAAAAATAAACTATTGTAAAATAGAATTAGTCCAATAAAGGCCCAATACGGATTTAAGTTAAACAAATTGCCTAAAATAATAAATACTGTTGAAATTAAAGATAACTCATGTTGAAAAATAAATGAGGATGGTAAACCTCCGTCTAGATAATCTATCCATAAAGGAAAATTATAGTATTTATCAAAATAGTTAAATATATATTGAAAATAGCTATATGCTCCCTGTGTATCATCAATAAATCTTAAATTAAAAAAATTATATTCAATTAAAAATTTAAATAATGGTAATAAAAAAATTACCATCCAAAATATATTAAATTCAATATTATTTATTTTACTTTTAAGCTGCATATTTATAGATATTTTGATACTAGATTAATAACATGAAAAGAATAATAGTTACAGGTGGATCAGGTTTTATAGGTAGTCACCTTGTAGAAAAATTAATTAATAAAAATAAAGTAATAATTATAGACGATTTAAGCACTGGAAATAAAAAAAACTTAAAAGACGTTATTAAACATAAAAATTTAATTTTTGTTAGGAGGGATTTAAATTCAAAAAAAATTGGGAAATATTTTAAAAATGTTTCAATAGTATACCATCTTGCGGCTCAATCTGACATAATTCCATCAGTAAAAAATCCCAGAAAATATTTTGAAAGTAATGTGAATGCTACTGTAAATCTTTTAGAATATTGCAAAAAATATAATGTGAAAAGAATAGTTTATGCTGCTTCATCATCATGTTATGGAATTCCAAAAAATTATCCTACGAATGAAAATGAAAAAATCGATACTAGGTATCCATATTCATTTACTAAATATTTAGCTGAACAAACACTTCTACATTGGGGACAAGTTTATAAAATTGATATCAAATCTTTAAGATTGTTTAATGTTTTTGGACCAAGAGTGAGAACTATTGGACATTACGGTGCAATGTTTGGAGTATTTTTAGCACAAAAAGCAAATAATTTTCCTCTAACAATCGTAGGAAATGGAAAACAAATGAGGGATTTCACTTTTGTAAGTGATGTAGTTGAAGCCTTTGTTTTAGCTGGAAAGTCAAAAACTAAAAATCAAATATTTAATATTGGTACTGGAAAACCTATTTCAATAAATTTTGTTGCATCTTTGATAAGTCAGAATAAAACTAATATTCCAAAACGACCTGGAGAGCCAGATAGAACTCATGCTGATATTAAATTGGCAAAAAAATACTTAAATTATTCTCCCAAAGTAAATTTTAAGGATGGATTAAATATAATGCTTAATGGTTTAAGTAGTTGGAAGAATGCTCCATTATGGACAAAAAAAAAAATTAAGCTGAGCACTAGGGATTGGTTTAAATATATCAAATAATTTTAAATCTTTTTAAAAAGAACCAAATTGGAAAAAATAAATAAATTAAAATTACAGTCAAATTAATTATGTAAGTTAAAACAATAATTGAAGAATTAATATTTAGACGATTAAGTATTTTTTTATCTGAGATTAATTCAGATTTTGAGTCAAGGGTGTAAGGTATTCGCGATATCATTGTGTGCGGTATAAAGTGAATAATATCTTGATCAAAGTATCCTTTATTGTAATTTTCATTAAAAGTTTTATAATTAAATTTTTCTTTTAGACCATCAGACTTTTTATAATAAACACGGATCTTATCTTTATCTAATATTTTACTTAAAATTATTCTCCATCCATATATTCCAGCATGCATTTTTATATTTGAATTAGAAAATAAATTTGGGTGTCTACATTTATGTTTGCTTATTTCATTATCATCTATTCTATGTAGATACGTTAGTTCTTTATCAAATAATGTATAAAAAGATATGCAGGGTTTATTTATAGTTCCACATGGTGAAAATAGACCAACTGTATTTCTGTAGTCTAAAGATGGAAAAAATATCAAATATAAAAAAAAACCTGAAAATAATGTAATTTTGAGATTTTTATTTAGTAAAAATTTTAAACAATTAATTATTTCTGGAAAAATAATTATAAGAAATGGTGATATTCCTCTATGGCCAGAGATACCTGCAGGAAGATACCAGTATTCCTCCAAAGCAAAAAGGGAAACTATTGCACCCAAAGTTAGAAATTTTAATATTGCAATCTTGTTTTTAAAATTTCTAAATAATTCAACTAGAAATAAAATAAATAATGGAAAAACAAATATTATTCCTAGTGTTAAACTAAAGTAGCTTAAAAATATTTTGTAAATATAATTGTAAATAATACTATTAAAATTTTCGTTAAAAGCACATGCAGATTTAATAATTCTTCCAATTATTTCATTTTCATCGGTTTGGAAAGCAAGAAATTTATATAAAAAAATTAAAATTATTAATGTCAAAAAGTAATAGAAAAAGAATTTTATTTTAGTTTTATTTTTAAAAATTTCCTCAATTATAAAATATAAAACTAAAACATAACAAGTAACTCTTATTTTGATTAAAAGAAAATCAATTATAGCTAAAAAAAATAAGCTTACATTTTTTTCTTTTAAATAAATTCTTAAAGAAATTAAAAAAATAATTGATGCTTCTGCAAAAAAATGGCTACTTAAATAATTTATTAGATAGCTACTAAAAAAAAATAAAAAAATACCAAAAAGCAGTATATTTTTATCTATTTTTTTTTCATAGGATTTAAAAATTAGTAATGAGGAAAATAAAAATAAAAAACTTGGAAAAAAAGAAATAACTAACTCTGTTGCAAATTTTAATTCATTTATATTTAAAGATAAAAAGTTGTTAAAAAAATAAATAAATTTAATTAGAAAGCTTAAAATAAAAATAAAAATATAATTTCTTAATACAAAAGGTTCTGTTCTTTTAAAATCTTTGTCTCTTATGTATTCATTAATTTGTTCAGAATTTAATTTATTAAATTCAACTAAAGAAACATCATAATCTACAATAACTTTGGCCATCGAATAAATTTTTTCAAAATCCCCAGCAATACTTCCAGGAAAAAAAATAATTGTAGTTACAAATAATAAAAGGATGATATAAAAATCTTTTTTTATAGACATGACTAAAAATCAAAAAAAGTTATCAATCGTTGTACCATGTTATAATGAGGAGTCAAATTTAACCAATACGTATATAGAAATTAAAAAATCTTTAAACAAAAGTAAAATTAAAAAATATGAAATTATTTTTGTCGATGACTGCTCAAGTGATAAAACTAAATCAATTATTAAAAAAATTTCAAAAAAAGATAACAATGTAAAAACTCTTTTAAATAAAAAAAATTTAGGACTAGGCGCATCTGTTCTTAGAGGTTATAAAATTGCTAAATCAAATTATTGTACTTACGTTCCTGGAGATAATTCTCACCCAAGTAAAGGTCTAGTTATGATTTATAAATTTATAAATTTTAAAAAAAAAATGATAATAATCCCGTTTGTATCAGACACCACTTCTAGAAATTTTTTTAGAGTAATTCTCTCAAATTTATATACCTCAATTATTAATTTTACTTTTAATTTGAATATTCCTTATTTTAATAGCTTATGTGTTTATCCAACAAAAGATGTTATTAAATTAAAGTTGATATCAACAGGATTTTCATTTCAATCGGAAATATTAATTAGATTATTAAAAAAAAAATTAAAATATAAATTGGTTAAAACAATATTAAAAGAGAATAAGCAATTTTTTACTTCAGCTTTAAGATTGAATAGTTTAAAATCTGTAATTTCATCTATTATTAGACTAAGAATTAAAATATAATGAGCAATAATATACTTATATTTGGTGCTGGACCAAGTGGACTCTCTACAGCTTATGGAGTAAAAAAAAATAATTTAAACGTCTCAGTAAAAATTTATGAAAAAAAAAATCAAGTAGGAGGCCTTGCAGGAAGTTTAAAATATAAATCAGATTTTGTTGATTATGGTCCGCACAGACTTGCGGTTGAAAATCCAAAAATTAGATCAATTGCAGAAAGTTTATTAGGTTCAAATTTAGTAATTAACAAGTCACAACATGGTGTACAATTTAAAAATAAGCTTTACCAATTTCCACCTAAAATTTTAGAGTTATTAAATTTTAAAAGTATCTTTATAATTATTAAACTTTCTATAAGTTACATTTTTGGCAAAATACATTGGTTTGTAAATAGATATAGTAATGAAACATTTACTCAATTAGTTCATCATAAATTTGGAAAATATTTTTTAGAAAATATAGCTGAACCAATGAGCACAAAAGTTTGGGGTGATAGTAGTAAAATAGATCCAAATTTTGTTAATCAAAGATTTTCGATTATAAAACCATTTGAAGTTTTTAAGCAGTTTATATTTCCAAGCCCTAAATTAAACCCATCGACTTTTTATTATCCAAAATTTGGTGGTTTCCAAGCTATATGGGACTCGATGCTTGAAACCTTAAAGAAAAATGGAACTGATGTATTTTTAAATTCATATCCAACAAAAATCTATTTAAATCAAAATATAATAGAAAAAATAGAGGTTTTTGAGAATAATGAGATTAAAACTATTGATACAAAAGATACTTATGTTGTATCAACAATTCCAATTATTAATTTACTCAAAATTATAAATTTTGAGGATAATAAACTTATAAATCTAGCAAAGAATATTAGAACGCGATCTATGTATTTAGCAATAATGAAATTTGATCAGAGTCAAACTTTGCCTTATAGAACCTTAATCTTTCCAGAAAAAAAATTTATTTTTAATAGAATTTTTGAACAAAATTTATATAGCAGAGATACTGTTGAGAAAGGAAAATCATTAATAGTTGCAGATATAACCTTCGACAGAGAGGAAAAATTTTACTCTGAAAATGAAATTATAAAAATAACTAAGGACCAGCTTAAATCTCTTAAATATATAAATATGGATAAATTAATAAGTATTACAGTTGAAAAAATTGAATATGCTTATGTTTCTCCTGAATTAGAAACGAGAAAAAATTTCGATTTAATAGAGCGAGAATTAGCAAAAATCAAAAATCTGTCCTTAATTGGTAGATTTGGTGCTGGCGAATATGACAACAGTGATTATTCTATTTTAAATGGATTAGACTTAGCTGATTTACTCACTCAAAAAATTTCTTCAATAGAATATGATTTAATAAAATCTAAAACAAAACAATCTAAAATACTTGGTTAATTTTTCTTTATCCATTTGCCAAAAAAATTGTTTTTTAACATTCCCCTAAATTGATCAGCTTGAATTAAAAAATGTTCATAAGATTTTAGTCTTTTTAATCTGTTGAATATTATTTTCCATCTTAAGTAAAAAGTAAAATTTGCTTTTTCTCTTATTTTCAAAATATCATTTAATGGAATTTCACTTACAGACAAATTTGAGTGCAAAGTATCATGCAAACTTTCATGGTCAATTATTCCACTTTTAATAGCATCTTTTCTAAAAACACTACCAGGAAGTGGAGCGGCAATATTAAAAGATGCAAAATCGATTTTAATTTTTTTTGCATATTCGATTGTATTAATAATATCTTGTTTATTTTCGTGAGGAAGGCCAATTATAAAGTCTGCACACACACTTAAGTTAATTTTATCAGCGTAATCTAACATACGATGCAATACGTCTTCATTCACTTTTCTATTGTATAGTGCTAATTTCTTTAAATTTTTGCTGTCTATTCCAACAACAATTGTATGACATCCTGCTTTTTTCATTAAGAATAAAAGCTCCTCATCGAATAAGCTTGGATGAAAATAACAAGAGAACTTTAAATTAATTTTTTCATCAATTATTCTTTTTAATAATTCTTTTCTTGTATTTTTAGGAACCCCAAAAACTTTGTCAAAATACTGAACCTCTTTAAATCCTAACTTCTTAACATATTTTAGTTCCTCTAAAATATCGTCATTTGTTTTACAAATTGGGTGCATTAGCCCACTTGTGCAATAAGAGCAGGAATAAGTACACCCCCACATAGATGTTATTGTGGTAAAATTTCTAGTTGTAAGAAATGGCCATGAGTACTTTTTTTTAAATAATGAATGTTTAGGTACATCTACCTTTACAAATGAGACTTTTTTGTTTTTATTTTTTAAAAAAGGATGCTCTTTAAAGTTTGTTATAACACTTTCGTGATCAAAGTTTTGCTTTCTCAATTTTAAATATCTTATCTTTGAAATATGAAAAATATCAATATTATAAGGTCTATATATAATTGCATCAATATCATGCTCGAATGCATGTTTTCTAAAATTCTCTTCAATAAAAACATCACCAAGAATACATAAAGTTGAATTAATAAAAATTTTTCTAATTTCTTTTAAGTATTCAAAATCCTCATAGTAAGCAACTGAACCTGTAGCAAAAAATATAATATCCAAATCATTTGGAATATTATTTATTTCTTTAAAAAAATCATCTTTACTAAGCTCATCCGCAGTACCATCAATAAAATAAAGTTCATCTTGATTTTTAAAGTAAGAGGAAATTATTATAAAGTCATTAGGTTGCCACAAATAATTAGCTTTAGCTTCATGTGAACAATCAATAAGTCTGATATATTTTTTTTTATTTTTCGAGGGAGGTATTATAAAAGCAGCTTTCATTATTTTCTCCTTAATAAGCAAGAGTCCGATATTTCAAATTTTTTGATTAATTCAAATTTATTTTTCAAATTGAAAATTTGTTCATATTTGCAGATTTTAAAAATAAGTAAATAATTTGGAGACGTTATCATTTCATCATATTTAACTAAATTATTTTCAATTTTAAAATCATAAAAAATTAAATTTTTTCTAATTTTAGAAATTGTTGGCGTATAAAGCATATGAAGAAAGTGATAATTTGTTAATATTATCTCTTGGTTTAAATTTATTGATTTAAAATAGTCATCTAAATAAATATTAATATCATTATCTATACTTATAGGATCTGATTTGTTATCTAGAATTTTATTTATTGTTTTTTTAACAATAATATCTTGTGTTGGTACATTTTTTAAAAATAAAACACTTGTTGTGTATAAAAAAATTATAAAAAAAAATAAGTAGACTATCTGTATTTTTTTTAAAAAATAAAATAATACCGTGATTAAATTTGCTAAACCTAACATAATAGTAACTATATAGATTGGCCATAAATGTCTTATCTCCATAGACATAAAAAATAACCATATTAAAAAATATGAAATTAAAATTAATGAAACTATTAATTTATTTTTATCTTTTGTTACAAAAGAAAAAAATAAACAAACATATAAAAACATTGGAACCTTAGAAAATCCTGAACTTGTTCTTCCAAATATATCTCCATAATTTGCACCATGCCCAATATTTTCATGAAATTTAGTATCAAAAAATAATACCTGAGTTAAATTATTAATACTTTGAAAGTTATATTTAATAATTTGAGCTAAATAAAATGGAAAACTTACTGCAAATATTATTAAAAAAACAAATATTGAATTTTTTATAAATCCACTGGAAAATGTTTTTTTTTCTAAAAGTAAAACTAAAAAAATAAAAGGAAAAATTATCCAACCTTGTTCTTTTGTCAAAATTACTGACAGACTTACAAAACTTAATAAAATTAAAATTTTATAATTTTTTAAATTTTGTTTTATAAATTGATTTTCTTTTTGGAAATAAATTAAATAAAATGAGACGAATGAAATTAGCACATAGTTTAATGGAAATTCCATGTATCCAGAAGTAAACAGCGTATAGCTTGAATCAATAAGGTAGTTTAATCCAATTATTCCTGTGAGAATATAAAGAGGATTAAGAGATATTCCTAAAGATATAATACCAATAATAATTAGGCTAGGAACTAAAGTATAAATTATTTTTCCTAAAGGTTCTAAATATTCATTTGAATAAAAACTATATATAATTGAAGTGATTGCAGGCCATAATTGTGGTCTTACAAAAACTGTCTCTGGAATAATATTGTTATACCATTCTTTACTCCATTTAGAGTAATAAGCTAAAGCGTCACCCAGCTCAAATATTTGTAAATAACCAT
>MDSZ01173199.1_pt1 | contig 10133 bp, 12 predicted proteins | sample 811201 | NCBI WGS metagenome assembly MDSZ01 (sample SAMN05326647, study PRJNA326480) | marine metagenome | isolation source: seawater | place: Indian Ocean: North | collected 2010 | reverse complement strand
ATCTATGTATCATATAGTTAGACCACTGCTTCTTCTCTGTTTCATTTAGAGAATCCCAATACCCTTTGGTCTGTTTTTGTGTAATGTGTGTGATGTGGTCGAATAGACCTTTGTTTTTAATAACCTTTTTCTTTTTCATATTCTAATACCAAGGTAGTCGTTTGTGATCATAATCTATCTCTTGTATTGTTTTCCATTTTGAATTTTCACCGAATAATTTTTTACGAAATTCGTCTGTAAATTCTCCATCCACCCTTAAACTAACACCATATCCATCTGTTTCCGTTCCGTGAATTTTTTTACTATCAAACCAACACGAACTTCCTTGTATATAAATAGGCTGATTGTTTTCCAATACAAAGAATTTCTTTGCATCACTAAACCTTATCCATATCATTTCGTGTCGCCATTCATCATAAGGGTGATCTCTATGATTTGCTATTTCACACCCTTTCTTAGTAAATATTAAAAATATTCGTGCAGTATTCTTGAATGGTAATTTAGAAATCATCTTTTTTAATCTTGGAAATTTATCAGATACATCAAGATTGTCTACCCAATAATCACTATTATCAAGTAAAAAATATTTATCCCAAGATTCATCAATACCATCAACCAATTTTGTTAAATATAAAGTACGGACTTCTAAATTATCTTTCAAATAATTTCCTTCATCATCAACTTCTCTACTTACCGCATAAAATACCCCCCATTGTTCAGATAAACTATCTATTACTCTTGAGAACTCATCATTTACTGACTCCAAATCACTTAAATCTAAATAATCATCTAATTCAATTAAACTCATAATGCCTCATCGAATACTAAATGAACTCTCCATCGAGCTGGTTTTCTGTCTTGAGAACTTGAGTTTACTGCAGTATGCCACTTTCCTGCCTCAACTTCATATACAAAACCATCATTTGGCATGTGAAACCCAATCCCATGCGAAGATTCTAATATATCATCATTATACATATTATTTTCATTTGTCCTAACATAATAAAAACTGTCTTTTGGTGATATTATCGGGATATGCCATCTTCTTTCAAAATCTCTGTGAGTAGGATATGATGTATTTGGTTTCATAACCATTATTCTTATTCTTCCAATAGAAAATTTTGATTTCATCTCATTACAGACTTCCCACCAATATGGACATATCTTTTTTAACTCAATATTTAACTCGGTAAAATCTCCCTCTTTTAACCCCCACTTTTCATCCCACATCAAACTTCCTATTCCTTGATGCCATCTATTATCTACATCACAATCCCTGGTATGAGTCAATCCTATCTGATTCTCCTTCATCATTACATCTAATAAATTATTATCACACAGGTCCCACCATTCTTTATTCAGAGAATATATATCAAATCTAATATCTAATCGTTTTATAAAATCACTCGTATTCAAGTGTAATCTCCCTTATTCTACCATCAAAATTAATTATAAAATTAACAACATTAAAAACATCATCAACTTTCAATTTATCTCCATTCCATGTATATTTTACTCTTGGAGTGTCTGTCCAACCAAGTCTAATATTTGTACAACGAACTTTATTATATTTCATATAACACTTATAATTAGTCCTATCTAACAACAATTTACCTTCAGTATATCTATCTCCTGCTTTACTTTTCCAAAATTCTTGATGTGTCATATCATCATTATCAATGATATCATCAGGAGCTACCGAACCAATTGATATTATCCTTTTTTGACTTTCATCATCCTTCCACTTATGATATGCATATTTAAGTGCATCAGATTGAGCGGTAAGATTGTCATCATCATATGCATTATTTATAAATACATCACAACTCTCATCAAACCATTCTGATATTTTTTTGATTGGTTTATCGTTAGACCGACTTGCACCGATTATATCACCATCAAGATTTTCATATAAGTGCTTACCAATACCTGATGTGTGGCCAGTAATTAATATCTTCATATATTTTCTATCATGAAATGTAACGAATATCTAATACCTTCCGTAACCTCTTTAACTTCATGTAAAGTATCTCTACTAAAATAAAATAATTCTCCTATACCTACATCCAACTCTTTACCATCTACAAAAAAATTTCCACCTTTATAATCTCTATTCAACTCATAACCACCTGTAAATAATATCTTTTCCTCATCTTCTGGTGAAGTGCTGATTTCGGGATCTGAATATATAGTAGATTTATCCGTATGTTCTGCAAAGAAATCACCTTTCTGATAAATAAGTAGTGTGTAGAATCCACATTTATATCTCACATCTATATTTTGTAAATCTCTGTTAATTATGTCCCTAACAAAATTGAATTCTTCAAGTTCATCAAGAAATACCCAAACATTAGACCTCAAAGGTATACATGGTGGTATTGACTTTTCGTATGCGTCTGAATCGGAATAGTCTTTAGAATTATATAAATCAAGTATTTTATTAATTTCGAAACTTTCCATATTTTATGCCCAATCTGGAAACCCTGTATTATCCCCGTAGTATAACCAACTCTTTTCTGTATTTCTTCGGTTTCCTATCTCTCTCATTATTGATTCTTCTTCTTGTGTTAAAATACTATCTCTTCGTGTTAGTCCTACCATATCACAAATTCTATTTGCCATTTTATCTTCAAATTTTTCTCTATCTAAATTTGAATTTACTTCTCGTAATCCACCTACCACATCACGGATTTCTTCTACATCAAATTTTTTGACTCTGATACTACCTTCGAACTTTCTAACTAAATCTGCAGTTTCATAATCCATGTCAAAGGTCATACTTATATCTTGATATCCATAACCATATTTTGTGTATTTATAAGCTCCACCTGCAAATTTTTTCCATTTACCATCTGAATGTTTTGCAAATATATCATTTGTTATAGTTTCATCTCGTGTTGGACTATCCCCTTTAATTTCAGGTGATTCATCTATTAGACCCCAATGTGTTTCAATATCTTCCTCTTTCAACAAGTCCATAATCATTTTATAAAAAACTTTATTAAGTTCTTTCCTACCCTCATAATCCTTTCTTGGTGAATTTGGGTGATACAAAACCCAATTTGTAACTTCAGGTCCCATCACAAAATAAGATACATCAGTTTCATATGTCAATTCGGCCTTAAAAAAGGGCCGACAGAATGTTACTTCTGGCAAACCCTCAATATAATCACCAATAAAAGTTTGTTTATTTATCCACTTACCACCATTCCAATATGGACCTTGCCAAAACTCAACTATAGTATTTGTCTGAGTCCACCTAAGTAATGTAGGTTCTGTTATTGGAATTAGTCCGTCAAACTCCCAAGCTGATGTATACAGGTCGGGAGTAAGACTTCCTAAATTTAAATATCTTAGTTCATTATGCGTCATAAGCGGTTTCTTGTTCTTTATGAACTAAGAAAATACCACCTGAGAGTAATCCTAAACCTAAGAGTTGATAAACCGATGGTGTAGTATTCATAACGAAATACCCTATTGCTACAGCAAAGAATGAACCAAAACATAGTTCACCGATTCCTGCATTACTAGCACCAATGTATTTAATTGCTGTCCAATAACATAGATAAGCAATATAACTAGCGACTATTGCTGTATATAATATTGCTAATAAATTATGTGTATTTAGTTCAGCAATGGTTGTTGCTGGTGATTGCAGTAGTGAAGCATAAATAAACACTTGTACAAAATCATAAAATACGAGTGTAAGTGGTTTATATTTCTGTGTTATAGATTGACCTACTAACAAGTATCCAACCCAACAAATTGTTGCTACAACACATAACAATACACCAGAAGTGGTTAATGCCTCTGTTGAAAATGTTGGTAGAAATTCTATAGCAAGTAACGAACCAATCGTTCCTAATCCCACAGCAATTTTTCTATTAGTATTGAACTTTTCCCTATAAAAATATACTGCAACAAGTGCAAGTAAGAATGGGTAAAAGTAAAAAATACCATAGATTACTGGAATATTAGGATCGAGATATTCCCAACCGAACCAATATGTAACCAAATGGACGGCAAGTAATGCACCATTTACCAAAAATTTCTTGTAATCTTCCTTTTCAACATGAAACAGATTTTCACCAGTTCTATGTTGATGTACTAATATTGTTAATCCAAACAAGAGTGATGCTATTAAAAATCTTGTAGATAATAGAGTAACAGGACCTGCACCTTCTGCAAATATGTAACTACCAGTAACCTCAAGACTTGACCACGCCAGTATTGAACCAAATAATATTAGAATACCCTTTGTAAAGTTATTCATATTATTCTCCTTTATTTCCTAACTTTAAAACACCAAGGTCGGCGTTTATTTTAAGAGTAATATCACCTTCACCACTAAACTCTGCGGATAAGAAACTACCAGGATAATCCCCATCAAAAGACCACATAACCCCATAAAGTGGTTTTGCATCTTTATCAGGAAAACTTTCATATCCTGCTAATAGATTCAATCCGTAGAATCCAGGTTTAATGACTGCTCGAGCGAAATAATAATCATCACTCAAACTATACTCTGCGATATATTCTATCTTATCATTCAATCCACTAACATCAATTGATTGTCTTTCTTGATTATCAACCGACAATGCTACGAATTGATTTGCTACTTCATATGAGACACGAGCGGAAGCGTAATTACTCCATCCATGATTTAGGTCATCACCAAAGTAAGTTTCAAGATATCCTTTCTCACCAAGTGCACCATAGACACTAACACCTCTACCGAGAACTAATTCACCGACATCCCAACTGGTCTGATAGGTAAACATATCTCTTCGAGTTAAATCGAGATAAGGTAAATTAGAACCAAATGGAACTAATTGTTGTCCAAATCCAATATTGAATTTCCCACCATTAGCGACACTATATGGTTTATAAAAGAGTTCTTCAATATAGATTTTCTCATCGTTCCAAGTAGGACCCCAAAAAAATGTTGCAAACCATTTTGAGTCATCACTTTTAACATAAGAAAACAATATTGGTTTACTCCAACTTACCGTATCTCCAACTTCGGCATATCCAATAACCGAATTTTTGACTGTAACTGAAGATTGGGCTGATAATACTGAAACCATTCCAATCAACAATAACCTTACGATTTTATTCATTTGTAATCTCCTTACATTCTATTATTCGTTCTGAACAAACCTTACATTCATTACAAGGTTTTCCATTCTTAGGATACCAACAAGTCCAAGTGTAATACAATAACTCATCAAATCCTCTTTTTTCTGCTATTTCTAGCATTTCTTCTTTTCTTAAATGTCTTGATGGATAATCAAATACACCAAATACACTTAAATCTTTATTTTCTTTTGGTAAATTTTCAGAATAAAACTTTCCATCTTTAATTGCACAATCAAGTATCTCATACCAATCATCTTCAATATTATTTATAGGATAATTTATTCTATAACCAAATTGTTTCCCAAATCTCAATATCATATCTGCTTGAGCTTCTAACCAATGTGTATCACCATTTTTATCTCGATATAATGATTCGGGAATCCATTCATTGTATTTTTCTACAACCTTACTTATTTCTTCATCTTCCTTTATAGGTTCATTGATAACCATTGTTTCTAATAATAAGTAGTTAGACTTTTCAATTTTTTCATAAATTTTTTGCCTTAACCAATCCATTCTTTCTAATTCTTTTTCGGTAGATTTTCTTGGATACTTATTATTGTTCCCATCTCTCTGAACCACAAGTGGATTGGCGTGATATCCACCATGATTTACTCTATCGTCTATATAAATAGGTTGAACTTTTTCATTATTCAATAAATAATTGCAAATATTAAATGTTGAATCATAACCACCTGTCCAAAAAATATACTTAATATTCATCCAATTATCTTCTTTATATCCAATTTTTTTTAATCCTTTTTCTGCACGAATATTATCAGTAATACATAAAAGTTTTTTATAACCCAAATTATAAAACCTATTATTTCTAACTAATGCTATTTTTCTAAATAAATCCGTTCCTCTGAATTTTGGATTTAACCAAGTATTATATATAAATAAATTATATCTTGTCCTTAATGATATCCAACTACAACTTATTGGTTTATTATCCTTTAAAACTAACCATAACATTTCACCTTTATCAAATCTTTCAGTTACATCATCGAATGACCAAATATCATCCCATTCAGTATAAAGTTCTTCGTGTATGTCATAAATTAATTCTTTAATAGTCCTTTCATAACTACCAATTTCAGTTAATATTAAACCTTCTAAATCAACATTAACTTTAGATGGCACTATTTTACAGGACATCGTTTTACTAAAAATCATTTCATTATTTTAAGAAGTATAATATGAACCTGTCCTTGACGAATCAGTAAGTACCTCATATGAACCTGTTGGCCATACATATTTTATAGTTCCTTCATTACCATCTGTAACTCTACTGGATAAACTAGCACTAATTGAATTTTGAATACTTGAAGTATATGATCCCCAATTATTTCCATAGGAATCTTCAATCCACCCCCGTATTGTTGAAGTATTCAAACTACCAAACGCTATAAAATCATCCGAAGAAACTGGAGGAAAAACAATATTTTCACAATATTTTTCAACATAAACTTCACTACCATCAGAACTGCTGTCAATAAAATGATAGGAGGCATTAGTAATCACATCACTAAGTGAACCACTTTCCCCATATCTATATAAAGAATCAATTATAAATTCCATTTTTATCTCCTTGATCTATAAATATTAGATTCCGTGTAAAGTGTGTAATAAATATATATTATCATCTTTTGCTCTTTTTAGACACCTGTTCCAATATTTTAAAAAACTTTCATATTTAGGATGAGATTTATCCCATACTGCAAAATTTGGAAAATCACTATTTTCAGTCCAGAAGTGATTCCACTTTAAAACCTTATAATATATAAAACTAACTTCTTTATCTGGAAAGTATTTTCTCATATCGAGAAATTTCTCTACTTCAAAATAATTTAAATGTGATATAACAAATGCTAAAGATACCTCTGTTATATCTGGAATAGTATTTATAAATTTTAAATTTTCAACTAATTGTTCAAAATTTCCGTGTGATGATTTTATCGTTCTTACCTTATTATAAGTTTCACTTGTTGCTGCATCTATACTTATATAACAACCCTTCACAAACGGATGAACTGCCTTCATTGAATCCCACATAGGTTTATTCCACAATAAGGCGTTTGTCATAGGTCTTATAAATTCTAAATTTGGATAGTCTGTAGGATTAAGTGTTCTCATAAACTCCCTATGTAATGGACTTCCAAATGCATCACCTGAACCTGCAACTGTTATCTGGTCAGCATCTTTACACACAACCTCAGTTACAATTTTGTGAACTTTCAATAAATCCTTGTATGATGAAGATTTTGGTGTATGCATTATTAAATCACTTCTACAAGTTGGACATTGTAAATTACAACTTTGGTCATACGATAAAATTACTATAGTTGGTCCTATAGGATCATAGGTTTCCCTATTCTCATAATATTTTTTTAATGGTTTAACTTTACCCCATACTTCCCAGAGAGAATTCATATCACTTTTTTCATAAACTGGAGCCCTCTCTATATTTTCAGCCAATAAAGAAGGACATCGCTTAGCAATACAACAATCAAAAGTAGAATCTAACATTGATTGTCTTGCCTTTCTGGCTAAAGGACCATTCCATATTTCATCCCAAGGTTGTTCTAATAAATTACCCATCGGTTTACTATAAATCCAAGAAGGACAACAAAAAAATACATCTCCATTTTGATATACATCAGCAGTAATCCAAGGTTCTCTACAAAATCTTTGTGAAATATCTACCAAATTTTATTTTCCTATAATTTATATTTCCAAACATATCTACCATTCTCATTTTTAAGTGGATGGATAGTATGATAAAAATTATTTTTACCTAATAAAAATGTTCCAACTTTACCAATAATAAAATAAAGTCTTATCATAACATTCTTACTTAAATAAGTATCTGGAACAATAAACTCCTCAAAATATTTATTTTTATATTTTGTATATAAAACTGAATCTCTATCGAAAAATCCATAAGGTGACATTCCAGGATAATGTAAACTTTTAGAAACAAAATCAGGAAAATCAGAATTTTCTATGGAAATTTCATCATTTACTTTAGGTAATAAATACCCTAATCCATTACTTTCAAACAAATCTCTCAAAACAACATACTTAGATGCAAATATATCAAGTAACCCATCCATATCATAAGTTAATTTTATATAAAAATTTTCTTTATCCTCTTTTATTTTAAATGGTTCTGGCCAACCTTCTTGAACATCAACTTTTGTGGGTAAATTAAACTTATCAGAAAATTTAGATATAATTTTATCTGATATTACACTATCGTGTATGTGGCCTCCTACACTTAAATTCATCACCCTAAAATCCTTAACATCAGACTCTAAAAAATTAGAAAAATCTAATTTATCTATTATTCCTCCTGTTAATAAACAATTAGTATTAAAATTAACTGCCTTTAATTTTCCATCACTCGGTATTAAATCAAGACAACATAAAGTGGCAGTATTATCTACGCCAGTATTCATATTAGTAAACAATCCAACCATAGACTTTGATATATCATAAATCTGACTCTTGTATCTATCTTCACGATATTCAATATCACTCAATATAGGATTACCATAGTCTTTTAAATTAGCATCATATTCTAATCCCATAGTCATTTCTTTAGTTTTTTGATAATGAGATAAAAATATACCATCATCTGATTCTATTTCAAGATTAACAATTCCATCTTCAAGTAATGAAAAATGAGTAAGAATATATCCGTTGTAGTTATTGTCATATAATCTATCAGCAAAACAAATCTGAACTGGTATATCATTCCAATATGTGAAAACAGGAAAATTTAAAAAATCTTTATAAGGTGATGTATAATTATTTGTATATTTTTTAACTAAATCTGGAACCAAACTATTCATTAAAACACAAATATCTATATCACTATCTGGTCTACAATCTCCTCTTGCAACCGAACCAGCTATTCTTATATCATATACCTTTTCATCTTTTAAAATTGATTTTTCCCTAAGTGTTTTTACAATAAAATTCCAAAAATCTTTTTTCATATCAGGTGTCCAATCAGATATTGGAAGTGTTTCTTTACCTTTCATATGTTTCAACTTCTATTCTATATTTTCTAAATAATCTATGACTTATTTCATCATTCCAGTTATCTCCTACTACCTCTCTCCTGTAAGTAACAACCTTTGATATACCAGATTTAATTATTAATATAGCACAATGTTTACAAGGAAATTGTGTTACAACTATTATATTCCCCTCTAATGGTAAATTATATTTTTTTGCATTTTCTATGGCCGTCTCCTCGGCGTGTATAATTGAAGTATATTTTTTACGAGTTTGATTCATTATTTCTATTTGTGATTCAATATCTTTATCACAATTATTAATAGGAAATCTATTATATCCTATTGATATAGTATCCAAAGAATCTTTTTCTAATATAACTGAACCAACTTTTATGTGATCATCGTGAGAAAAAAGATTTGCTATTTCAGTTGATAATTTAAGATATTTTTTTAACATTTTACTTACCCCAATTATTTATAAATTCAACTGACTTATTAATTAAAATTTGGTCCTGTAATGACTCAGTTGATTTCCACTTTCTTTCAACTGGAGGAAAAGGACAACTTCCACAATGATCATAAGATTCTTCTTGTTCACAATACTTTATAACTTGTTCCTGACTTTCCATTGGACAAACTTCTACCCTATCATTATACATTACACTGCACCTATAAATACCATCAACTGTAATTGTTCTACAAAATTTTTTTAACCAACATCTTTTCCAATTAAGTTTCCTATTATATTCTAAATCATCCCTTTCTACACCATAATCATAAAACTTATCTTGTTCTTGAAACCAGACATGAGTTTTTTTTCGTAAATGATCTATCAAAAACGAATCTTCCAAACTTCTTCTTATAACTTTGGTAGATGGATAAATTGAAATTTTTATTTCATCTATATCGGAATCAATTAAGTCTATAAATTTTGAATTAAAAAATAATCCATTGGTTATAACTTTT
>MDSZ01024653.1_pt1 | contig 10133 bp, 10 predicted proteins | sample 811201 | NCBI WGS metagenome assembly MDSZ01 (sample SAMN05326647, study PRJNA326480) | marine metagenome | isolation source: seawater | place: Indian Ocean: North | collected 2010 | reverse complement strand
TCCACACTAGGCTTAAATATTACTATAGAATTATTTTTTCGTGTCTGAAAACAAGACTCGCACCAATCCCATGGTACCCATGTTGTATTTTTTTCTTTGTTGTTTAGCCAATAATCTCTTATAAAAGACCACTCGTCTTTGAACTTTAACAAGTGAGTATGTATTGATAATGACTCGGCCCTGTCATCTTTATTTATGTTTAAAAGATAGGTTAACTCCTTTTCTCTAACATCTGGGTGTGGGCTTATTTCGTAATGTGATAAATTTTTTTGAATCGCTGTATCAATTCTTGTTTTATTAGTGATGTTAAATTTTTCTTCTAAGGCTTGCTTAAACTCCGAGCCATTCATATATTCAACTAGTTCTTTAATCGTATTATTAGTAGCATCAATAAGCCTATAAGTTATCCCATAGCTCTCTATCGGCGTGCCCTTTCTACCTGAGGGGAAACTATCGTTTTCATAATGATGAAGATATTCTTTGACATCTGTTGTGCACCCAGGGAAGTTTTGGACTTTATATCCAAGGTTTGATAATTGATTGACAAGTTCTTTAGTAGATTGTGTTTCATCAAAGTGAATTTGCTTATCCAATAAAATTTCACTTAAGTGTGCTTCTGATAAAAAATCTTCTATCCATAGATGTTTATAAGGACAATCAACAAACTCTGCGTCTTTGATTTTTTGGGATATATAAGAGAATTGACTCATACTTTCTTGCTCCACAATGATTCTGCTAATTCAAATTGCCATGGATAGTCTATATCAAAAACCTCTTGTTCATCCATGGGGTATAATTCTATACTGCCTGGTTCGTTGAAATCTCCCATCCAGATTCCTTTTCCTATTTCACTCATTTTGCCTGCATATAGACAATGAGCTGCCTCATAAACTATTGCTGCTGTTTTTGTATTCATAACGGCTTCAGTTAGTGGAGTGATTATTGTTCCGTCTTCTTGCCAAAAGTAATTCTTTTTTTCTATTACTCCAAACATCCCATCACTGTCAGTTTTAATATAAGCCTCAACAAAACCATCAATAGTTTCTGGTTTTAAAAAGGGAGCACATGCGTTTATTAACACACAATATTTGTATGGTAACCTGTTCCACCACTCATACATTTCGGTCATAGGAGTGCCTTCTGACTTTGCTGATTTTTCTGATCGTTTAAAAATATTAAGGCCATGGCTAGTAGCTATGTTCCTCAGTTCAGGCTCCCATGCAGAAAGATAAAAATCTTCAGATGAAAAAAAGTTGCACTGTTTTATTTTTGATAAAGCTATATCAGTCAATGTAGTACCTGCAAAACACTTCGTCATTTTAGCTGGCACTCTCTGTGATCCGAGCCGTGCTTGGATTATTACGCAAACATCTTTTACTTTTTTCATTAGATATTATCCTGTATGAACGCGTATTGTACTGTTTTTTGACCTTTTGATAAATCGTGAATCTTGAAATCGTATTTTTTACCAAGATTAGACAAAATATAGTCCCAAAGAACAACAAACTGCTGTCTCTGTAATGTAATACCACCATTCTTTACCTTAGATGAGCCAGGCTTATTGAAATTAGTTATCCATCTTGGTATAGCTTTGCCTTCCTCAAAAGCATGAGTCAACTCACTATTGACATCATAGCCGTCCATTCCGGAAATATAAATATTCTTTACGCCCATAAGTATTGCTAAAACAATCAACCTTGCACCGACACCAAGGCGAGACCTATATCTCGTCATCATATATGTTATGTTTTTACATTTATTTTTTATTGATAATATTCTATCTTGCCCCTTATCTGATATCTCTTGTACTACTAGGGGATCTCTTGATAGAAATTCATCTAGGCGACTATCGTTTAAATCTACGTCATCTAAAAAAGTTGCTAATTGTATATTATCAAGATTTAATAATTTTTCATTTTTAAAAAATGAATTCATAACCCACTTTGGTGTGTCTTTGTGTTTAGAAAAATTTATATTAGAAGTACTTGGGCCTCCACCTACAATATATACGGAGTCCTGCCCATGAATCGATTTAACAACATCGTTATAGCCACACTTCATCTCAGGCGTAACAACCTCTGGGAGGTGCCTAAATGAGTCCCTAAGAGTATCATATGCAGGTTTTAGCCAGCCACTAGATGCCGGAAATTTACCAGTGAAAAAACTTCCTGGGCTTGTGATAAAGCTATGATTTTGTCCACAGGATGGCGTAGAGATATATAATGCTGCTGAAAAGTATGATTTGGATTTATTGTCAAGCCATATATTGTGATTGAGCGCATCAGGATACAACTCCACATATTTAATCATATTTTTATGATGTTCTTTATTGAAGAGTCCTGTATCCTTGTTGTATACAATCTCAAACTCACCCCACTTCATATTAGTTACCTCGAAGTTTTTTTCTTGATGGCAATTCTCCCTCTGTAACTCTCTTTACACCATCTCCATAGGCAACTTCCAACTCTCTTACTCCACGAACCAATTTAATAAGCCCTTGTGGTTCTACTGATGCCAGGTGGTCTGATCCCCACATTGTCCTATCAAGGGTTATATGCCTCTCTAAAATAGAAGCCCCCAGGTACACAGCGGCGACTGTTGTTCCCAACCTAAACTCATGCCCACTATATCCAACTTCGCAACCATACCTATCGCGAAGGGTTTTAATACAACTTAGGTTTAAGTCCTCTAGTGGTGCTGGGTATGCGGAATTACAATGTAATAATGCAAAATCAGCTGACTCCTCTTTCATCCACTCCACTGCTTTATCGGTCTCCTCTAGGGTGCTCATGCCGGCGGAGAAAATAACTCTTTTTCCGGTCCTGGCTGCAGCTCTCATGAGGTTTTCATTAGTCATCATAGCAGACGGCATCTTTATAAATGGTAAATCGTATTGCTCTAAAAATTTTAAACTATCTAAATCCCAGGGGCTAGCCGACCATTCAATGTTTTGGGCTTTGCAATATCTGTCTATTTCGTCGTACTCTTCTTTTTCAAACTCTACTTTATATTTATAATCTAAATAAGTCATTGTTCCCCATGGTGTATCCCTCATTACACCTTTTTGGTGCTCAGGAACACAAACATCTGGGTTACGCTTTTGAAACTTGACTGCGTCACACCCTGCGACGCTAGCTACATCGATCAATTTCTTTGCTACGTCAAGTGATCCATTATGATTAATTCCTATTTCTGCTATAATGTATGTTTTCTTCATTCTATAAATCCAATTTTATCCTAGGTATTGACTCATCAAGCGCACTTCTTGATGATGCCAGTTTGAAGTCTATACTGTTATTTTTACACCATTCATAAAAGTTTTTTGAAAACTTTCTAGTTTCTTCTATTTCCCAATCTAATATATCTCCACGATTAATAAGACCCTTGCTAGAGCCATAGAAGTGTTCATAATTAGATTCATTAACTTTTTTATTTGTTAAATCCCACCCAATACAGGTTATAGACTTGACACCTAAATGAATGGCCATAAAAAGCACAGTTTCATACATAATACCAGGACCACAAGGTCTTGTCAAATTATTTTTAATTAAAAACTCATCAATCTTGCCCGTCCTAACTAAAAACTCATTATTTATTTCTGTCCTTATGGGAATTTTAAAAAAGATATCACTAAGTTGTGATTTCGGCCATCTTCTGTACTGATCATAATTACTGCTAGAAACAGATATACAGGCATCTCCATGATCATAGTGAGGTTTCCACATGTTTTCCGGAATCGGGAGATTGCTGCAATTAAAAAAATGAAAGTCTGTAACGTCCTTATAAACGTTAAATGCTTGCTTTACAGATAGTACTAACTTATCTTTTAGAAAGTCCTTTAATTTATCTGGATCGTAGTCTCCTAGAGACGGGCCACAATTTAAAATAAAGCAATCTTTACCCTCATAGGCCGATTTTAAAAGATTCATCTGTTCTTCTAGGGAAACATTTTGTAATTTTTTCTTAAGATATTTCGTTTTGGATAAATTATGATTTTCATAATTTACCATAGTAGATAACAAAGACTCACCAATCTGTAGTTTGGAAAATTTGCCACCAGTCGCAATCTTAAAATTATTATTCGCGCTTTTCTCTAGTTCTCCATTTTTAGACTTCCAGTCAGAATATGCTAACTTTAGCTTCTCTCTTGTGCTTTTTATTGTTGGAATATACCAATTTCCATCAGCATCATACGGAGGGTTATCAAAAACAGTGTCCCAGTATCCTTCAACCGCGTATCTATTTTCTTTGCTTATATAGTCAACATGACCACCTTCTCTTGGGCACAAAACTGACTTCTTCAAGATTACCGCTTCTGATGTTGGTAAAGAAAAGCCCTCCCCGTAAGATGTGAGTGCAAAAATGGTACAATTTTCATATAAAAATTTCATTTTTTTAGAATTAATATAATCAATTATTACAACTATGTTTTGTTTGTTTTGTTTATATGTTCTTGTTGTCTTTTTTATATACTCAAACTCTTTTAGGAAAGATTCTTTTGACATTCCATAAGGTAAACTTATCTTTAACAGCAAAAATGCATCGTCATTATCATGAAATTCCATGATAAATGATCTTATTAAGCATTGAAAGTTTTTTCTATTTGTCCACTCAGAAACAGAAAAAACTACAAATTTATCATCCACATCAAAAGGGAGCGACACTTTTTGAGAAGAAGCACTAGAGTTTTCAATTAAATGTGGCACGCAAACAGAATTAAAGCTTTTTGAATATGTATTCTTATTCCATTCACTTGGAGCAATAATTTTTTCTGGATTGTATTTGTTTATGAGGTGATAGTACTCTTGACTAAGGGTGTCCGTCTCCCAAGCAAGGAGATGGTAATTCTTGTCAGAACCTACTATTATTCTCTCTATATCACATTCTAAATAATTATAAAATTTATTAAAATTAATAGATTTAGATATTTGTGGCAAGACTGAAGTCATATGCCACAAACAGATATAGTCTTGCTTTAAGAATTCTGATAATTCTTCATTGTTTTTAAAATGATATTTATCTATTAAGTCTAGTATGTCCTTGCTAGTTCTGTTTTTGTGGTAATTTAGGTCTAGTTTTTTTAGATCTAGGGATACACTTATTACTTTTAGATTTATATCTTTGCGAATCGATAAAACACTGTCTATACTTTTTAAGTATCCATGAGCAGCGTGGGTATATCCACATGTTTCGTGAAATTGTGCAATATAAATTATATTAGTCACAGAACCATCACTTCTTCGTTTTCATCAACATCTAAAGGTGCAGAGATTTCAAGCAGGTTGTCTAGCATTTTTTTTATTATTTTATCTTTTGAAAAATTTTCTTCCACTTGTTTTTGTAAAGTTCGGGCCCAGCCTTTATACATCCCGTAGTTCTTATATACAGATTCAAGTTGCCTTTTTGTTGAGGACGCTGTTGGATATGCCCAACGGCTATCTTCAGTTATTATATTTTTCCATACTGCTGTCGGTTGGACTTGTTTAAGATCATGTTGTATCGCGGCAAAAAGCTTTTTTACTTTACCTTTCTTTTTACCATGTAAAAAATCTAAATGGCCTGACCAGTCAGTTGCTATAACAGGTAGACCACTATAAACAGATTCGAATATGGGAAGTCCGTACCCTTCACCATGAGTAGTGGTGTAGTATGCTTTTATTTTGGGATGCGTATACAGAGAGTGAATTTCACTTTCTTCAAGATTACCATGAATAACATAAACCTTGCATTTTTTTGGACCCAATGATTTCACAAACCCAGTTAGTTGCTTTCTGGTTTCTATTCGATCGATAACAGATGATCGAGATAGGCTAGTTTTAAGAACTAGTCCTACATCCGGATTATCTCTAAATTGATCTACAAAACACTCTATACTAAACTGTATATTTTTTCTTGTACCTGCCATGGCAATGCTCAAAAAATTAAAATCTGTGTCAAAGTCTATATCTAGCTTATTGCCTTCAGGTGTTTTTACCGGGTAAGGTACTACTTCGACGGGACATTCGCACCTGACTATTTGTTCTGCTTTTTTTGTTTTATTATTTATGACTTCGTATTTTGTATTCATGAATACACTTTTGGAGTGCTCTGAAGGGACAATTAGCTTATCTACCCCTTCGTTAGTCTTAAATATCCACTCGGCAGAAACCCTGTCTGTTTCTATGCCAGCAGTAACACACACTGACCTTGGGGCCTTTTTTTGAAATTCATTTGGGATACCCACATGGATGTGCAGATCAAAAGACGGATTTACCTTGTTTTGTTGACAATAGTTGACTAAATTTGCCATGTTCTGTATGCAATTTTTAATTTCGGGGCTTGGCTCTTGTTCTGTACAGGTACCCCATGGTAAAGGATTAATATACACTTCTAATTGTTCTTCAGAGGCCATTAGGGCCTCAAAAACTAATCTGGCGTGTTCTCCATATCCGGAATTTGTTAAAATTGGCGCCTCCAATAAAACCTTCTTCATACCTCAAACATCTCCCATTTTTTATAGTTTTTTCTATTGTCCCAAGATCCAAAGTCTTCAGTAATTTGCTTAAATGTTTCGTACCATAGTCCATTATATTGGGCCATACCATAATTATCAATTACATGTTGACGTCCAGCTTTGCCCATTTTTTCTCTCTCTTCTTTGCTCATATTGTACATTGTCTCAATTGCTTCAAGAAAATCTTCTTTTTTAAGTCGATCTTCATAAATATAAGGAACATCTTGAGATCCAATAATCGCTTTGGATGATGGCTGGATCCCTATCCCAAACCAATTGTCATTACCATCTGTGACTTGTTCTTGCAGGCCCCCGGTCATCGTCACAATTATTGGCGTCTCACAAGCTAGCGACTCTAGGGTTCCAAGACCAAATCCTTCAGCATCTGCAATATTAATTGTGCAATCTGCGACGTTGTAAAAATATGACAGCTCCTGTGGATGGACTTTGGCTGTAGATAGGATAACTTGGCCCGAATCGAGATCTAGGCGCTTTAATATTGCTTCTAAGTCTTGACCATGGGGATCTTTAGGTTCAGTATGCATTATTAGCATTGCCTTGTCATGACCAACTTTATCAAGAAACTCCTTGAACCAAAAAATCAATGTTCCAGATTGCTTTCTTCTAGCATTTCTGTTGTTCCAAAAAAAGATCATTTTATCTTTATGTTTTCTAATAGGCTCTACAAAACTTTCAAATTCTGCGTCTTTTCTTTTTTTGAAAATACCTGTGTCGACAGTGTGCGGGATTCTAACACACCGAACATCAGGAGAAACATTTCTTACAATGTCATCTGTCACCTTGCTGATTGTGCACACAACGTCGTTAGAATCATAGTAGGGCTTGTTAAAGTGAGGGTAAGGATAATTATCCCAAACATGATAATACACCATTGGAATTTTTGGTCGTATTTCGTCTTCCATGGCCCAGAGCCAAACATAAAATCTAGGATCTGTCATAAACCATAGTATGTCAGGCTTGTAGTGTTCTATCATTTGATTGACGATTTGTTTATTCCCATAGCCATCAACAGGGTGTATAATCCAATCTTCGCCATAAGGGTCTATCTTCATCGGCTGATAGCTAGCGTGCTTTACTGCTCCAGCCAAACAAACAAAAGAATACTCTTGAGTCCTCAACATAGCTTCAATCATATATTTTGTTTGTGTTCCAACGCCGGATGGAGCCAATGGGCTATCCGCGATAACCATAATTCTTTTTTTATTCATGTGCAATTCTCTGTTTTATAAAACTTACAATATTTACAGGAAAGCCTATTCTTTATAGGGATTCCCTTTTCCATATTTATAACAGATTTTTCTAAAGTGCTTAAGCAGTTATTTGTTTTCTTTTCTCCTGACGTCACTCTAAAGATTTCAATATTGTCTTTTTTTGCTGTTCTTTTTAACAAGGCAAAGTACGTCTCAATGTTCTTTGGGTTGATATTATGCTTTTTTGAAAAGAAATGTTTGTACATCGTAAGTTGATAGTTGACTATTTTGTCAGCCTTCTTTTTACTATTCCAACCCCAAGAACAAGTTTTCCAGTCAATAATGTGGTACTTATTATCTGGTGTTTTTATGACCAAGTCGATAAATCCTTTAAATTTCCTACCATAGGAGTCAAAGTCATTTATATCTTCTAATAACTCTTCTTCAATGGAAACTACAGTAAACTCTCCAAAGTGCTCTAATACAGATAATAAAATATTATCACAAATTAACTTTGCCTGATTTCTCATCTCTAAAACAAGCTTTTTGTTGAATTCGTGATTCTCCTCTTTGAGTATCTTCAACTCATCTATAAAAGAATTTTGAAAAACTGAATATGCATCCACCTCTCTGTTTGGTATCTTCTCTTCACATGCCTTGTGAATTGCCGTTCCGAATGCTGTGTATTCATTTCCTGAAAAGTAAGGCAACTTATCCACGTAGATAAGTTTATGCCTATATGGACATTCTGTCCAGTTTTTAAATTCAGAGTAACTAATTTTCTTTATTTGCGAGATTTGACATTCTGCCTCTGATCGAGGAAGAGGTTGGTTTTTTTCTTGTTGTGGTGCTTCTTTTTTTTGTAGGTGTTGGCTTTGGCTTTGGCTCATTTTTTATTTCTTCTTTTTCTTCTAATAAAATCTCAAAAAGCCAAGTACCAGAATTAGTAATATAATTTTTTTTTGTGTTTCCAACTTGTTTACTTGGCGACTTTAAAGTTTTTACAATATTATATTTATTTTTAATAATATCAATAACTTTTTCAGTTGTCAAGACTTTTATTGGATATTTTGCATATTCTCTAACACTACATTCTATTGAAACTTTTAGTGTGTTTTTCTCAATACTTTCTGTTATTTTTTTTATCAATATTCTATCTCCATGATGTTGATCAATTTATTAAACAAAACTGGGCAGGACTTTTTAATAAACTCATAATCTCCATAATGAAAAAGCGCCTCGAAACCATTTGCAAAATATTCTCTTAAAGAAGTTATAGCATATGGCGAATAAAAAATACTAGAACTCAATGCCCCAAGTAACGGATATCCAACCTCTTTATATAATAAACTATCAAACGCTTCATTGTATATTGGATTCATAAAACTAAAGAGGTCTAACTTATATCCCTCTCCTTCAAGTAAGGAATATACCTGCTGTCGCTTCATTAAAAATTCTTTTTCCAAAAAGCCGTCTGAATAAATAATATCTCTATGTATTTCTTCTAAAGAGTGTGCTATCTCATGAACAATGTCGTCGCACATATCATCAACATCATCTTGATCATTGGTTACAAAAATACAAGAATTTTCATACATTGCCTGTATTTCTCTATTTTTAAATATATCAAAATCACCAATATATATTATTTCAATATTTTTCAAGAACTTCTGTGGTATTTTTTCTCCAATAATATTGAATACATTTTTTATATCTATGTCTGGGTTTTTAATTTCATCTTTTATAATGACCTCAACCCCTTTCCAAGAGAATCTTTTTTGTTTTTTGTGGCTATTTTTAATTAACTTCTTCAGCGACATTTTGTTTTTTCATCTCATTTTTAACAAAATCAACATCATTAAGGGCTTGTGTATATCCATTTACCCAGTTCTCTTCTGCTAGTTTAAGCAAAAATTCAGGAAATTCTTCGGAAAACACCTCTGTAATGTGATCAATTGTTACTTCGTCGTTTTCGGGATTGACTTTGTTTCCTACAAAGTCAACTATCAAATCTTTTAGGGGTGTATCATTCTTTACTTGCTCGCTCATATTTATAACTTCAAAGCTGCAATTGTCGCAACTTTTGACCTTTCTCCTTTCATTAACGTTACGTGTCCAGTTATAGTTTCACTTTTAAGGCGCTCTACGACGTATGAGAGGCCATTATTGGTTGCATCTATATAGACGTTGTCTATTTGCTCTATATCGCCTGTAAGAACGATTTTAGTACCTTCTCCAACACGAGTTAAAACAGTCTTAATTTCATGCTGGGTCATGTTCTGAACTTCATCTATGACAATAAACGCATTCGATATTGAACGCCCTCGAATAAATGTCATAGCCTCAACTTCTATTTGGCCTTTTTCGTGATACATATCTAATGTCATTTTATCATCACCCATAAGAAATTGCAAGTTATCTTGTATAGG
>MDSZ01256291.1_pt1 | contig 10134 bp, 12 predicted proteins | sample 811201 | NCBI WGS metagenome assembly MDSZ01 (sample SAMN05326647, study PRJNA326480) | marine metagenome | isolation source: seawater | place: Indian Ocean: North | collected 2010 | reverse complement strand
TTCCAAAAAGTTTTGCTTTAATTACATTGCTATGTTGTTTTTTCATATCATCAATTCCCATATATCCAGTTGAGGGAATGTTGAACTTAGCTGAACAAGCTGCTGTAGCAATCAAATGAGCACCTGCCCCGGTTTCAGAGAGGATTTTTTTCTTGCCCATATACCTTGCTAACAAGACCTGAAACAATGCGTTTGTTATTTTATGGCTGCCTAAATGATTCAGATGCGCACTTTTAAAGTAAATCTTTGCACCGCCAGTCAATTTTGTAAGTTCTTCAGCAAAATATAATGGATTAGGTCGTCCAACATATTCCTTTAAATAATATTCGAACTCGTCTGTGAATTTTTTATCATTAATTGCGCTCTCAAAAGCTTTTTCTAGCTCAATTAAGTTTTCTTGAAGAATTTCAGGCGCATATCTTGCACCAAATTCTCCATAGTAACCTCTAGAGTCAGGACCATTTTTTAGTGAGTTTTTTAAATTATCCATTAGCTATTTTCATTATATCAGCAATTTTAGAGGTATCTTTTACACCAGTACTTTTCTCAACACCAGATGAAATATCGAAGTAAAGTGTATTTACATTATTAATTGCATTTCTTAAATTATCTAAATTAAGTCCTCCAGATAAAAAATACTCTTTTTCTGATGTAATTTTATTTAACAGTGACCAATCGAATTTCATGCCTGATCCTGAATTTTTCGAGTCAAATAAAAAAAAATCTGATAGATCTTCATAATTAGAAATATTATCAAGATCTGATTGATCATTAATATTAAAACTCATAATTATTTTTTTATTAACGATTTTTCTTATTGTTTTAAGTCTCTCAATTGAAATATTCCCATGAACCTGTAAATATTCAAATGGTAATTGTTCTAAAGAATATAATAAATCATCTGAAGGATTTTTTGTAACCGCAACTGTATATATTTTATTGCTTATGTAACTCAAGATTACTTTTGCATCATCAACGCTTATATTCCTTGGTGATGAGTCATAAAACACAAAACCTAAATAATCAACTTTTTGATTAATGCAAAAATTTGCAATCACTAAATCTGTGATACCACAAATTTTAATTTTAAGTTTTTTCATTATATTGACTCAAAAATAGATTTAGCTGCTTCTGATGGATTATTTGCTTCAGTTATAGGTCTTCCAATAACTAAAATATCTGCACCAAGGGTTATTGCTTCCTTTGCGGAAAGTGTTCTTTTTTGGTCGTTAGATTTGTCTGTATTATTTCTTATACCTGGTATAACTGTTTCTAACTTTGATCCAAATGTTTCTTTAATTTTTTTAATTTCCATCGCACTACAAACAATTCCATCCAAACCGCAATCAAAAGCAAGTTTAGATAAGTTTTCAACATTCTTATTTACTGTTCCACTAATGCCTACTTCATTTATAGAATCATCATCAAAGCTAGTCAGTATAGTGACCCCAATTAAATTTGTTTTACTATTTAATTCTTTTTTTAACCCCACACATTCTTTAAGCATTTCTGATCCACCAGATATATGTAGTGTGGTATAAGTTGGATTTAGGGCGAGAATATTTTGAAGTGATTTTTTTACTGTATTAGGAATATCATATAGTTTTAAATCAAGAAATAATGGGAGCTCAAATTTAGAAATTTTTTCGACACCTTTTATGCCACATGATGTAAAAAACTCTAATCCTAACTTTATTCCACCAACGTACGGAGAAATTTGATTTATAATATTAATAGCATCATCAATATTGCTTGTATCGATTGCGCAATAGATAGGATTTTTTGTCAAAGTTAATTATTGTTCTTCTGTTTGCTTATCTTTTGCTGGATTTTCTCTAGAATTAAGTTTTATTCTTAGTTCCTTTCCAGTTTTGAATCTTGGTATAAATTTTTCCTCTACTTCAACAGCTTCACCAGTTCTTGGATTTCTGCCAGTACGTTGTTTTCTGTGCTGAACAGAGAAAGCTCCAAACCCTCTCAACTCTACTCTTTTTCCTTCCGATAGAGACTGTGTGATTTCATTAAAAATGGTATTTACTATTCGTTCAACATCTCTAACGAATAAGTGAGGGTTTGACTCAGTAATATTTTGTATAAGCTTTGACTTAATTAAACTCATACGAATAATTATATGATATTGCGTATTAATGTAAATATTTGATTGTAATGAATTTTTAGTCTTCTTTTTTGTCTCTGCCTAGAGCTTTCCCTAGTATCGCCCCGAGGGATGCGCCAGAATCTTTTGAGCCATACTTAGCCATAGCTTCTCGTTCAATTTCATCTTCCATCGCTCGAATTGATAAGCTAATTTTATAATTTGATAAATCTAATAAAGTTATAGACGCATCTAACTTGTCGTTTTTAGCCCATCTGTCAGGTCGAGCATCGCTTTTTCTAAGGGCAAGCTCACTTTTTTTAATGATAGCAGTAGGCCCCTTTTCGCCAACCTTTACTTTAACTCCATAATCACCTGTCTCTAACACGTTACAGGTTACAATATCACCTTTATTTTTTTCCTTTACTTCATCAAATGGGTTGCCATTAACCTCTCTTACTGAAAGTGCTATTTTTTCATTTTCGTTTGCGATGATCTTGGCTTTTACTTGATCACCAGTTTGATATTTTTTTATTTCTTCTTTTGGATCATTGTCCCATGATAAATCTTTGCTGAAGATTGCTCCATCTATATCTTCATCTAATTCACAAAAAATTACATTTTCTTTAATGCTTAAAACTTTCGTATCAAGAACTGTTCCCAGTGGATTAGCTTCATTAAATTTTTTCCAAGGACTAGGTGTAAGCTGCTTAATCCCCAGGCTCAACCTTCTCTTTTCAAAATCAATTTCTAAAATTTGAACTTCAACAGATTGGGATCTAGCGTATAGGTTGCCGGGTTTTGAATTCTGTCTTTGGCTCCACGAAATTGCGTCCTTATGACAAAGTCCTTCCACGCCTGGTTCAATTTCTATGAACACACCGTAATCAGCAATGTTTGTACATACTCCCTTAACTATATCTCCAACTTTGTACTTATCCTTCACATTAAGCCAAGGATCTTTTTCGAGCTGGCGTAATCCAACACTTACACGATTTTTTTCGCTATCAACTTTAATGATTTTTACTTTGACTTGCTGATCAATTTTTAAAACTTCAGCAGGATGAGAAATACGACGATGCGTTATATCTGAACTGTGCAATAGCGAGTCAAAACCATTTAACTCTATGAAGGCACCATAGTCAGTTATAGCTTTTACTTTTCCATCAACTATATCGCCTAATTTTAGTTGAGAAAATCTTTCAGCGCGTGTTTCCTTGTGCATCTCTTCCAAAACGGCTCTTCTACTAACAACAACGTTGTTTCTGCGTTGATCCATTTTAATAATTTTAAATTTCTGGGGTACATTTAGTAAGTGACTTACGTCTCGAACTGGTCTTGTGTCAATTTGAGATCCTGGAAGAAAAGCACTTATTCCGATTTCACACGATAAGCCACCCTTGACTTTACCAGTTATAACTCCTTCAACTAATTCTCCAGCTTCAAATGATTTTTCAATTTCAATCCATATCTCTTTAGACTTAGCTTTAGATCTAGATAGGATACATTCTCCGTTATGATTTTCTATTTTTTCTAAATATACGTCTATTTCATCACCTACAGCTAATTCTTTCTGATCTTTTTGAAAAATGAATTCTCTTTTCGATATTCTACCTTCTACTTTGGCGCCTATGTCAACAATTATGGCATCGTCTTCAATTTCTGCAATCGTGCCCTTGATTATTGTGCCCTCTTTTATTTTAGATTTATTTATCGACTCCAACAAAAGCGTGTCAAACTCAGTTGATTGATTTTCACCTGCCAATTGTTGATCCATATATTTATTTTTTTATTATCTTCAAAATTAAGTTAAGTGCCTGTTCTATATCAAGATAACTTGTATCTAGCAATACCGAATTTACTGACGGTCTTAATGGGGCAATTTTTCTACTCAGGTCCATCTTATCACGATTATTAATCTCTTTAAGGATGCCTATAAAGCTAGCATTTCTGCCAGTTTTTCTAATTTGAAGATATCGCCTCTTTGCTCTTATTTTTGCATCTGCCCACATAAAAATTTTATATTTGGCGTTTGGAAAAATGACTGTAGATATATCTCTTCCTTCAATAATTGCAAATTTCTTACCTTCCCCCTTTTTTTTCGGAAAGTCCAATTGATACTCTTTTAGGCGGTCTCTTAAATATTTATTAGTTGATATAATTGAAGCGAGCTTACTAACTTGACTAGAATAAAAATCTTTTGTTCTTTTATTATTATCTATTCTGTCTAAACATTTTAAAATTTTCTTACTATCTTTTAAATCAATATTTTTTTTTATAATTTCTAAAGCAACAGCTCTATATAAGTGACCACTAGATAACATTGGTGAATTAAATTTTTTTGAAAGTTTCTTTGCTAAAGAAGATTTTCCAACTGAAGCAGGGCCATCAATGGCAATTATTTCAGTCATGATTTATTTATAAGGTAATTAAGATGGTCTTTAAATTTAGGGTAACTAATTGATATACATTTTTCATTATCTATCTTTATTTTTTTATCATAAAGAATGCTGAGTATTAAGAATGACATTGCAATCCTATGGTCTCCAAAAGTTTTAATAGTATTTTTACTTCTTATATTAATCTTTTTGCCTACAATTTGAATATCATCTCCTTTTAAGCGTACCGCAAAGTTTAGCTTTTTAAGATTATAAACAATGCTTTTTATTCTATCACTTTCTTTATGCCTTAATTCACCTAAGCCTTTCATGACAGTTTTACCGTTCGCTTGGCTGGCTGCAATTGATAAAATTGGGTATTCGTCAATAAGAAGAGGAGCCATAAATGAATTTATTTTTATTCCTCTTAATTTACTATATTTTGCAGTTATATTTCCAATTTGCTCTCCACATCGCTCCCCGATCTTTTTAATCTTTATTTTTCCACCCATTTTTTTTAATACATCGATAAATGCAATTCTTGATGGGTTTAACGATACATTTTTTATGGTAACTTCAGAACTAGGAACTATGAGAGCACCAACTATAAAAAAAGCGGAGCTTGATGGATCTCCAGCCACAACTATTCTTTTAGATTTTATTTCATATGGACCTTGTAGTTTAATTTCTCTACCACCGTTTGGTAATTTTCTAAGAGTAAAATTTACTTTTAAATAGTTCAGTAGTCTTTCAGTATGATCTCTAGTAAGTTTATCTTCAACTATTCTTGTAACCCCTTTAATATTAAGTCCAGCTAAAATAATAGCTGATTTTACTTGGGCTGAAGCTTTTTCCATGACATGTTTCATAGGTAGTAAATTATTATTGCCTGAAATCAATAATGGTAGATAATCTTTTTTGGTGAGCTTTACATCAGCGCCCATTTTTTCTAAATAATTTGTCACTCTAGACATTGATCTTTTACTTAATGATTTGTCACCTACAATTGTGCAACTTATTGGATTAGAGGCGATTGCTCCTAACATTAAGCGCGCAGTAGTCCCACTATTTCCACAATCAAGTATCTTTTTGGGCTCTATAAAGCCACCTGTGCCATTGCCAATAACTTCCCATCTATTTTTTAATTTTTTAATTTTTATTCCAAGGCTTCGAAGTACATCAATAGTGCTGAAAATATCCTCGGACTCCAACAGGTTTATTATTTCTGTCTTACCTATTGAAATCGCACCTAATATAAGAGCTCTGTGGGAAATTGATTTGTCTCCTGATATCTCAATACAACCTTCTAATTTGTGCACTTTTATTTTTTTTGTTGTCAATTCAAATTGTTGGTTTACAGTTATATATTATTGTTTATTTTAGATATATCAAAATCTTAACCAATATTATTGAGAGCAAGGTATGCCAAGAGTCGAATGGGGTAAAAAAGTTGTTTGCACAAATTGCGAAACTAAGTTTTACGATTTAAATAGGAAGCCGGCAGTTTGCCCCTCTTGCGGATCTGAATACGTTGATCCAATATCTACAGAAGTTCATAATAATACAAAGCGTGTCTTCACGGACAATGTAGACACAACCGTTGACAATAACATAGTTGGCAGTGATGCTTCAGAGTCAATAGCTGAGGTAGAAGATATTGATTTAGAAGATGCAATTGATGATGAAACAATAAGTTTAGAAGACTCAGATTCAGACGTGTCGGTTATGCCTGAAGAAGTTGATGATATTGATATTGTAGAAAATTCATCAGATAATATAGAACAAGATTAACCTCGGGGCTATAGCTCATCTGGGAGAGCGCGTCGCTGGCAGTGACGAGGTGGTCGGTTCGAGTCCGACTAGCTCCACCATTAATATTTAAATGAGTCTCCTAAATAAAATTTTCTTGCTTCAGTATTTCCAAGTATTGTGTCGCTAGTGCCTTCAGCAATTATTTCACCAGCGTGCATTACATATGAATAATCACAAATGTCTAACACTTCTCTTACATTATGATCAGTAATAAGAACTCCAATATTCTTTTTCATCAACTTCTTTATTAAGTTTTTAATATCATCAATTCCAATCGGGTCAACACCTGCGGTAGGCTCATCCATCAAAATAATACTTGGGTCTGAGCATAAACATCTTGCAATTTCAGTTCTTCTCCTTTCACCTCCACTTAACATATGAGGCATTGCTCTTCTCAAATGCATAAGAGAAAATTCTGTTAGAAGCTCTTCTAATATGTTCTGCCTTTGATCTTTTTGATATCCTTTAGTTTCTAGGATTGATAAAAGATTATCCTCAACTGACATACCTCTAAAAATTGAGGGTTGTTGTGGAAGAAAACCTAAACCGAGTCGTGCTCTTTTATACATCGGCATAACAGTAAGATCTTTATTGTCTAAACTTATTTCGCCGCCGTCACAGTTTATTAGTCCCATGATCATGTAAAAGGTTGTAGTTTTACCAGCACCATTAGGTCCTAATAATCCTATAGTTTTTCCTCTTTGGAGGTCCAAACTGACATCTCTAACAATTTGCTTTTTTGAAAGCGTCTTTCTTAAATTGCTAACTTTTAACCCATTATTTGAACTTACTAGTTTTGGTTTTAACGACATTTATAATGAACCTTCTATTAGAATTATAGCTTCAACTCTTTTTGAAGAGTCACTTTTCATTATACTAATTGAATTTTCTAAATCTAGAGTTAATTCGTCACAGTTTATCAAATTTCCATTGTTATCGACTTGAACATTTCCAGAAGTATTTAATTTTTCTTCTGACGGGTAATAAATGGCTTTATCTCCATTTATTTTCATCTCATCTTTAATAATTTTTACATTTTCCTCAGCAATAATTATATTTATTTCTTTTTCATTTTCAGTAAATTCAACAATTAATCTATCGGACCAAATTTTAAACTTATCATCCCATGCATAAACATCTCCTGTAAAAACTGAAACTTTTTCAACTCTATCAATGTGCAATTCATTCGATGAAATGTTTATTTCATCTGCCACTGCTAAGTTTGACATGACGTAAGAAAGAGTAAAAAAAAAGTATAGAATATATTTTTGCATCAATTCTCAAAAGTTATCTTTGTTTCTACATTGCCAAGATATGAAACTTGTTCAAAATCATCAATAATTGAGTTCTCAGCAATAATTATACCTCTATTACTTATATGTTTTACGTTGTTGGTTAATTCAATCAAGTCGTTGTTTATATCAAATGTTGCAAACTCGGATTTAAAACTTTCATCATTATCAGTATAAAAATGAACATTATTCTCTAAAGTGATTGTATTTAATTTTTGTGAAAAATTACCACTGTCAGCTTCTAAATATATCCATGTACCTTCACTACTTTTAAACTTACCTTCTATAAATATTAACTTAAGATTTTCTTCTGTCTTAAATCCTTTTTTAGCTTTAATTTCATATATTTTATCATTAAGACCCTTTTCAGTGAATCTTGGGTTATCAATCTCTATGGTGGTCTCAGCCTTTATAACTGAGATAAAAATTAGATGAATAGATATAAATAATATCAAAAGTTCTCTGTAAAAGCATTTAGCCTGCATATCTTATACAATCATGTATATGAATTATTCCTACTGGAATTTTATCTTTTATATCTTTTACAACAAATAAACATGTTATTTTTTTCTTATTCATAATATTTAAAGCATTTAAAACAAACTCATCACTAGTTATTAGTTTAGGATTATAAGTCATAATTTTTTTGGCTTTTAAATTAAAAAAATCCTTATTCATATTTCTTCTCAGGTCACCATCTGTAATTATTCCAATTAATTCATTTTTATTATTTTTTACACCTACATGACCAAAAGATTTTTTTGTCATTTCAATCAATACTGATTTCATATTTGCGTTTTCCAAGACGATAGGCATTTTGTTTTGTTTGTGCATAATTTCTTTTACTTGAAGCATTTTCATGCCTAGAGAACCACCCGGGTGTAATTTTTTGTAGTCAGAAATCTTGAATTTCTTCATTTTCATCAATGATACACATAAAGCATCTCCTAAAATTAAGGCCATAGTAGTTGAAGTTGTTGGAGCTAGTCCAATAGAGCATGCTTCAGCTGCATTAGGTATAATTAAGCTTATGTCTGAAGCTTTAATCAAATCACTATCAGAGTTGGAAGATATTCCTATAATGGAAATTGTGTATTTTTTAGAGAAGCTTATTAAATTTGCTAATTCGTTGCTATTTCCCGAATTGGAAATAATAATAAGAACATCTTTTTTTGAAATTACACCTAAATCTCCGTGACTCATGTCTGTCGGAGAGCAGTACTGAGATGGAGTTCCAGTTGAACTCATTGTACTAGAAATTTTACTAGCAATATGTCCTGATTTTCCAACACCAGTGATAATGACTCTTCCTTTAACTTTTGAAAGAAGCTTAACTGCTTTATCAAAATTCCTATCAATCGTTTTGTTGAGCTTTCTTATCCCCTTTAACTCTGTGGCTATTACTTCTTTTCCATTATCTATTATTGTATCTTTTGTCATCTTATTAACTGGAATGAGAAAATATATCGTTATTCCACCCTCTAAGGTCTAGTTCAACTCGTGTTGGCAGAAACTCAATACACGCTTGGACAAGCTGTTTTCTGTTTTGCCTATCAAGAATTTCATCTAATTTTTCTTTGATATCATGTAAATATATTACATCTGTTGCAGCATAATTAATTTGTTCAACAGATAAATCTGGATTTGACCAATCACTTGACTGTTGTTTTTTTGATATGTCAACATTAAGCAATTCTTTGCACAGATCCTTATAACCATGGCCTTGAGAGTAAGTTCTTGCTATTTTCGAACTTATTTTTGTACAATATACATTTTTTATTTTGACATCTAGGTCATGCTTAATTGCAGCTAGGTCATGTCTAGCGTAATGGAAAATAAAAGTTTTATCGCTGCTTAATAACTTTTTAAGATTTGGGGCTTCAAAGTTTTTATCAATAAATTGAACTAAATGACAATCTCCTTCACCATCATAAAGTTGAATTAAACATAATGGATCTCTATTTGGTTGAAGTCCCATCATTTCGCAATCAGCAGCTATTATATTTGAAAAATCAATGCCATCACTCAAATCATTTTTATGTAAAACAGTTTGCATTGTTAAAAATTTATTCTATTTCAAAACTGTACATAAAGGTATATTTAATAAATATGAAGAAAAAAAAGATCACATTAATCGGTGGATCTGGGTTTTTAGCTAAATATTGTATTTCTGAACTTCTTAAAGCTGGTCACAATTTAACGATAGTATGCAGAAACCCCCATTTGGCAGGCCACTTGAGAATGATGGCGCCTATAGAGCAATTAGACATTGTAAAGGGTAACATTATGCTTAAGCACACAATTGAGCCATATATAAAAAATTCTGATGTCGTCATTAATTTTGTAGGCGTTTTAAATGATAGTTCTGGTGGCCAATCTTTCGAAAATTGCCATTCTTTAGGGCCTAAAAATATCGCAGATTTATGTGCAAAATATAAGGCTGAGAGATTTATCCATTTTTCATCCATTGGAGCCGATATCGAAAGCGACTCAAAATATCAACAATCAAAAGGCTTGGGAGAGCAAAATATTCAAAAGAGTTATCCCAACACAATAA
>MDSZ01214671.1_pt1 | contig 10134 bp, 9 predicted proteins | sample 811201 | NCBI WGS metagenome assembly MDSZ01 (sample SAMN05326647, study PRJNA326480) | marine metagenome | isolation source: seawater | place: Indian Ocean: North | collected 2010 | reverse complement strand
TTTGAAGTCGCGACATATTCCTGGTTTCTTTTTCAAACCACTCCTCGTCACGCTCAGGGTGGACATCCCATCGCAACAACGTTGGCTTAAAGTCGTTGCGTGACTCGTCAGCGTCGATGTATGTTTGATGAAACCAATTCCCGACGCCATTTGGAGTCGACAATGCAATACAGCGCCCACCAGTAGAAAGAGTAGGGTAGAGACCCGTCCACAGTTCTGTTAGACCTTCAACATGGCCTGCCTCGTCGATTACAAGCAACGAAAGAGCCTCTGAACGACCAGCGTCAGAACTGGTGGAAGAAGCTTTGATCTGTGATCCATTGTTAAGTTCAAAAGACGTTCGATTGTCAATAGAGATTTTTGCGATCCTCATCCAATCCGGCAAGTTCCTGTGGATGCTTTTGACTTTCTTTACCAGGTTGGCTGCAGTTTGAAACTTGGTTGCGATGACCAGGACGTTTTTATCACGGTGAAACATCATCATCCAAGCAATATAGGCAGCCGTCACTGTTGAAATACCCAACTGACGAGCCTTTAGGATTACGTTGAATCGGTGATCTGAAAAGCTGTGAACCAGATCTTCTTGAAAATCATACATCTTAAAAGGTATAAGACCTTTCATGGGATGAGAAATCTTAGCGTAATGGTTAATGAAATAGGCTGGATTTTTGCCGCACTTGATAAGTTCTTTTAATGTCTCTTCTCTTGTTAGCTTGTAGGCCATTTCTACCGCTCAAGAAACTTTCTAAACTTTTTATCCAGCTTATTCTCAAAAATCTTTTCGGTGTCCACAATGTCATCTAGGCCGCCAATCTTGTACTTTTTAGTGGCAGTGCAGAAAACCCTGATTCGGGAAGTCTCTTGGACCAAGATGTCCACTTCGCCTAGCGGCTTCAAGGACACACCTTTTCCAGTGAGCTTTTTGTATTCTTTTTTAAGATGCTTGACAATGTCTCCCATCGTTGACTCGATCACGTTTTCAAAGTTGTTTGCATAGACTTCTTTAAGTTTGATATCTGACTGGTAGCTGACAATCATCACAGGACCAGCAAAGCGTACCTTGAAGCCATCAATAACACGAGTATCAATAATCGGATTTCCATCTTCTCGCTTAAGGCCAATTGTAACTGGCTTGTCATGCTCATCCAGTGCTCCATCGAAACACTGACCAGCAACCTGGGCTAATCCTCGAATAACATCTAAAGTTTTTTGTGACATTTAATTATCTCCTGTTTCTGGTCGCCAGCCGTTCAGCCATCGTTCTTCTCTGTCTTCGACATATTGAACGTAACAGTTAGAGCAACATTCGTATTTTATCATATAGGCATCATCTTTTAAATTTTTCAGCAGAGATGCGCAAACGGGGCAGTTTTTAACTTTATCTCTATTAAGTAGTTTTTTGGAAACTAAAAACCCATCAACTTCAACCATTTCTTCTTGCTCTTTGATCTGAAGATCTTTTTCGTGCAATTTCTCAAGTTGCTGAAGATATTCTTTTTCTTTCTCGTCGGTCCAGTTGGACAAGGGATTTTGCACCGTGTCCTTGCCATATTTCTGCGTTATGGCCCTTTCGATCTTTGCGATCCTGTTCCAGTCTTTTTCCATCGACACCTCACCAACTTTATAACACATATTAAATATGACTTTAAAAAGAAAAGCCGCTCCCCCCACGAGGAGAGGAGCGGCAAAAACTAAACTCTAAGAGTTAAATTTATTTTTTAAGTTGCGACTTGAGTTCTTCAATCTGAACTTGCTGCGACTTTACAGCTTCAACAAGAATAGATGTAAGACGTCCGTAGTCCAGTCCAGCGGCAGTGCCGTCGTCGTGGAACTGAACGACTTCAGGAACAACTTTAGCCATTTCGTCAGCCATAAAGCCAACTTCGTGCTTTCCGCCTTCCTTGAGGTCGTAGGAGTAGCCTTGCATCTTCGTAATTGTTTGAAGTGCATTTGTCATCGGCTGAATGTTAGTCTTCAAGCTTCTTTCCGAGTAAGTGATGAAAGCGCGAGCTTTAGCATCTTTGTTACTTGGAAGCGCAAGAGCAACATCGCCAGAAACCGAGGCACCTGCTACAGCAACAGTTGTACCAACAATAGCAGCAAAAGAACCAGCAGCGACACTTGAAGCGCCGATAACTGTTCCGTCAATCGCACCCGAGTTAATATCAACATTTGTCATAGCCTGGCTAGCAAAGTTGATCGCACCCGCTGCTTCGAACGCACCAATCTTTGTGGCTGTCAAGGTATCACCGGAGAAAGTGAGGTCACTGTCATCCGAAAGAACACCATTGGCACCAGCAAAAACGACGCGGGTTGCAGTAAGGCCATCAGCTGTAAGCGTTGCAGCACGGAAATCGTGCGCTCCGATGTCCAAGTTACCAGCAGCAGTTAACGAGGTGATGTTATCAACAGTACCGCCGTTAATATCGATGGTAGTTACGCTACCCATATCGGCAACAGTACGACCAGCGTTGGTCCAGTTCTTACCCATTGAATCAATGTAAAGATTTTTGAACGAACGAGTCGAGTTACCGATGTCATAAGTGCTACCGAACATTGGATCGATAGAACCGACGAGGCCAAGACCAGCAAGCGAACCACTGATCACGAGCTTGTTAGAAGCTGCTTCGTCGTACTTAATAGCAGAATCGTGGTCCGAACCGAAGTAAACCGGCTTGTCATCGACAAACAAAGCGCCAATAGAAGCTGTAAGCTGTCCAGTCACCGTTGTTACGTCAACACCTGCGTTACCGAGTGTAACGGCACCGTTGAACGTTGCTCCACCATCAACCTCAAATGTGTTGACGTTGGTGATGTTTTGAGAGTTAGCATCGAGTGCTTGACCAAGAGTATCAGCGTGAAGCTGGACAATGTGCGCCTGAGCATATCGATTAGAGCCGTCACCCAAATCGTGAGTGTTGTCAGCGCTAGGAATAAGGTCCGAAGCGAGGTCAGCGTTAACTGTAAGCGTATCAGAGCTAGCGTCTCCAAGTACAACGTTTCCGTTTGCATCAAGAGTTGTGAAGCTACCAGCAGCGCGAGTCGAGCCACCGATCACTACGTTATCAAGTGTACCGCCGTCGATGTCTGCAGTGTCAGCGACCAAAGAGTCGATGTTTGCAGTTCCATCAAGGTGAAGGTCTTTCCACTGAAGCGCGGAAGTTCCGAGGCTGTAGGTGTCATCCAAACCAGGGACGAGCGAGCCGCTCATCTTGACACCGTTGGCTGATCCGCTGATCGTGAAGACGTCAGCGACAGCTTCGTCATACCACATCATAGCGTCTTCGCCATTACCGAAGTAAAGTGGCTTGTCGTCTTTGACCAACATTCCCGAAGAAGCGGTCAACTGACCTGTAGCCGTGGTTACATCACCCACGGCGTCACCGAGAGTGACAGCTCCGTTGAATGTGCAAGCGCCGTCAACATCAAGGTTGTTGATGTTTGCGACATTTTGACTATTAGCATCGAGTGCTTGGCCAAGAGTATCAGCGTGAAGCTGGACAATATGAGCTTGTGCGAAACGAGTAGAACCGTTACCCAAGTCAATAGTGTTGTCAGCGTTTGGTAAAATGTCAGCAGAACCGACAAGGTTACCACGAGTCATTTTGCGAATGTTACCACCCGCACCGTCATCAATCATGACGAGGTCGGCGTCTGCAACAGCGGTGACAGGCACTAGTTCGGTCATGTTGACCTTCACTTCGAGCTTGTCTGTCGCAGCAGCGCTTGTTTCAATACCAAGACCACCTACGAAAGTAGCAGTGTTGGTGTTGGAGATAGTTTGGGCAGACCCACTATCACCAGCTAGGTTCCAGGAGCCACCAAGCGAGTCAAGACTTCGCTTAGATCCTGTAGCGTTGACAAAATAGATCATGCTATTGTTGCCAGATCCCGACGCATAAAGTCGGCAGACAGAAGCAGATGCGGCTGGTTCAGCCGTTGTAGACATCGCCTCCAACTGGATATATTGTCCGTAAGTGGACAAACCTGTATCATCAAATGGTGCAGCCATAATATTTTCCCCCTATAAGTGTTATTATGGTGAACGAGTACTAGGACCCATTCGACCTAAATAGGAGACGTAAGGCGAAAAAGAGGCTTTTATTTTGCTATCAGGCTTTTTAGATTTTCAATTTCTTCCTGCTGGTGTTTTAATATTTCTTGCTGATTTTTTACACACTGCAAAAGAAACGACGTCATCTTAGCGTAATCTAAGGAAGAAGCAGTCTGGCCATCATACCCAATCATCTCAGGCAAAACCCTCTCAACCTCTTCCACGATAAATCCCATATCTTTCTTTCCGCTTCCTTTCCACTCAAATGTCACACCGCGTAGGCTGTCGAGCTTCTCAAGAGGTTCTTGAATGGTTTCGATATTGGTCTTGAAACGAGCAGAACTGTAGGTAAGATAGGCGGTGGCCTTGATCATTCCACTGTTATCGGAGGTTTCATTAGGAAGGGTGATCCCGTGTGTGATTGAAGCTCCTTTGACATTTATCCCTAAAGACCCAGTGAACTCAGCCGAACCCGTGATGCTCAAATTTGTCGAACCGCTCAAGACTTTACTTGCTGCGGTGCCGTTAACGCTCAAAGTAGAACTGGCAAAAGTCAAATTTGCAGATGCCCCAAACGCACCATTGTTGTTGTATTGAAGCTGTGCAGTCGAGCCAGCAGCCGGTGTGTCAGGTAGCTGAGAAATCTGAACCCTTTTCACATTGTTAGAGTCATTGGTGTCTGCCAAAAGAATCTGATCATCTGCGGCGATGGTAACGCCTGATCCATCGGCAGTGGATGCAATATCTACACGCAAAGTGACGGAGGAGTCCGAACCTCCGCCTGACAGGCCGTTACCTGCGGTCACTGTGGTGATTCCACTGCCAGCAGCAGCATTATTTTGACGAATTATCTTGTCTAGCCGCGTCTTGCTATAATTTCCAATGCTGTTTTTGCGTTTTGCCATTAGTCTTTTATTTGCGTAGCAGCATAGAAAACGCCCAGCGAGAGCAAGCAGCCCGCAACAATCCCTCCGATGAACCACCAATGCGAATAGCTGTTGGGGTTTTTCTTAACTAGTTCCTGCAAGCGGCTTATCTCCTCATTTTTTATTTTTAAAAGAGAGTCGTGTGTGCCTTTTAGGCCATCATATCGAGCCTGAAGGTTGCCCAGTTTGAGTTGAAACTCTGAACTTAAAAGGCTTTTCTGAAGTTTTAACTCAAGCTCAAATCTTTTCTGAGCGAATTCCGTATCGAGTTTTAATTTTGTTGCTGCTCGAATATCGAACAAAATACCAGCGTAAGGAGTCTTCTGGCCTAGCCCCATAACTGTCACGCGACCATTTATAGCCAGCGAGTTGTCAGGGTCTTGCTGGCCTGCATAGGCCACTGTAGGCACGTATACAAGCAAGACACTTAGAAGCACTGCTATTGTTTTTACAAAAGCTTTATTCTTTCCTGCCATAATCATCCTCCACTCTGACGACATCAGACAACTCAGGCGTGGACACTTCCACTAGCTTCACAGCCGTGGATCCAGCACCGAAACGATGAACCACTGTGGGCTTGATCCTGTACGACTCTCCTGGTTTCAACGTGAGCTTGTCATAGTTTACTTCAAGATGCAATGTTCCTTCAAGAACGTAAATGCTCTCATCTTTCACCTCATGATACTGCAGAGACAGCCTGTGTCCTGCATTGATGTGCAATATCTTGCCAACATACTTAGTGTTTCGTGCCCAAATGGCTTCATAGCCCCAAGGCTTATAAATGATTTCACCCGTCATATTCTACTCCAAACATTTCACTCAACTCCTTGGCTAACTCTTCGGGAGAGCCTTTGTATTTCTTGACCATATCGTCTAGTTTTTCTTTCTTTTCTTGCTTCATATTCTCAAGATCCACCTTGTGTTCTTGTGTAAGTTTTTTCATTGTCTTCACGTAAGCCTCATAAAGCTCATCTCGCTTTTTTATTTCTGCTTCGTGATTCTCATTTAAGATTCGAATCTGATCTTCGTAACTCTTCTTGTTAATCTCAAGCATCTTAATCAATTTTTTATTGTGAGAGAACCCCATAAGACCAACAACAGCTCCCACCAGAGCTAAAACAAAAAGCACCGGAACATACCAGTGCTTCTTGATCCAGACCCAGATTTTCTTTAAGGTCAGCATAAAACTAGCTCCCGTGCTTCCAGCGAGCAGCAAGGTCAACGAGTGCCTCGGAGCCAATATACATCACCGTGACGGCGACCCAATCTGACGATTCAATGTGATTGTAGGCTGACAACACTGTTGCCGTGATCCACGCAAGAAACTTGCGGCTAATGACTTTCTCCGTCATCCTATCTAAAAGTGCTCTAATCTTTTCCATTTTATTTCTCCTTTGGAATAATCCAATTAATTTTCTGAAACGGCGCGGCCTTTAAGCTGTTCCCAGTCCTTTTCTGGTCGGACTTCCAGGTTCTTTTTCCACACCGCAGATAAAATAGTTGGATCTAAATCAAAAGACCTAAAAAAAGCTATCAGTGCGTTAATGTCCTTGGGAAAGCAAGACCCTCCAAACCCCGATTTTCCGTCAGGACCAGGAGTGGCCAGGTGCGTTTTTCCTATCCGATTGTCATAGAGAGCATATTCTAGCACCTTGTCGTAATCAATGTTAAGTTTATCGCACAATTGTTTCATTTCACTGGCGAAGCCTACCTTCATTGCGAGGAACACGTTCGTATAATACTTGACTAGCTCTGCAATTGATGCCTCGGTTTTGACAAGGGCAGTGCTCGGGAAGGCTCGTTTGTATACTGCGCGGACGCGATTAGATGCATCTTTTGGGCCGCCGATGATGATCCTGTTCTGATTCTTAAAGTCATCAATCGAGTTCGCTTCAGTTAAGAACTCTGGATTGAAAACCACCTGCAGATCTTGCCGGGCGGCATTTAGCCGATCAGTTGTGCCAGGAAGCACAGTGGACTTGATCACTGCTATGTGGCCAGAAGACCTATCTTTCATTTCTTGAATCACTGATTCGATAATCGACAAGTCACAAGAACCGTCTTTCCGCATTGGAGTGGGCAGGCAGACAAAGATTATTTTTGCCTTCTCCATTAGTTCTTCAAGGCTTTCGCACGTCGAATCCTGAAACTTATCGTAGGTTTCCAGAGAGAAGAACTCTTTTAGACCTTCGCGAACCGCAGTTCCTACGAAGCCTTGGCCAATGATCCCAACTGTTTCCATCATCCCTCCGTGATCTTGGCGTAGCCATCTTCCTTGTCGATAATGATTTGCTTGTCGACGATGTCTTTGAGTGTATCCAGGTGAGAAATAAGCAAGACAGTCTTAAATTGTGTTTTGACCATCTCCAGAATTCTGACAAAACCTTCCATATTCTCAGCATCCAAAGCAGTTCCAGGTTCATCTAGTACGAAAATGTCTCCCTTGGGAAGCGTAGAAACTCGCAACAAGGCCAGTCGGATAGCCATTGCAGCAATTGTCTTCTCTGCGCCAGACCCCAACTCTACAGGGCGAGGGTCATAGCCAGGATGCTTGATAAGAATGTCTAGCTTGTCGCCTTCGTTAACAAACATAATCTCGAAATCCACGATACTTGTGAGAATCTTGGAAACCTCTTCATTAATGATGGGAAGGCGCTTCTTGATGATGTCATAAGAAATACCATTGGCATTCATACAGGTCAAAAATAAATCATAAGCAGAGTATTGCTTTTCCATCTGCTGGAAATATTCTTGGTCATTTTCAATCTGCGTGAGTCTTTGCTCCAAGGAACCGTTCTCTTTGTATAGCTCAAGAACTTCTTCTTTGCAAGCAGCGTGTGCTTCTTTAAAGCCTACGATGTCTGCCTCCAAAGTTGAGCGCTCTTGGGATAGCTGCTCCAAGTTCTCAATCGCATCTCGATTGGCATCGTATTCTTCCTTCTTGGCTTCAAGTTCTTTAATCCTGTGTTCGGATTTAAGAATCTCGGTTTTATTCTTCTCAATAGCCAAGCGCGAATCATTGATCGTTGCGCGAATCACCGACTGCTTAGAAAGCACTTTACTGTATTTATCTAAATACTCTTCTACCTTAGAAGGCTCAAGGTCATCAACACTCCCTTCAAGCTTGTCGCGGGAAATCCTTAAATCAGATAATGCAGTTTTTGTCTTGTTTTTCTCTTCTATGGCGGAATAGGCGTCTTTGATAAACTTGCAATGAGAAAACTCCGATCCACAAGGGACTTCATTTAGAAGTGCTCCTTTCTTTGTCTGGTTCTTGAGTTTTAGCTCGTAAACGCCAATTTCGCTTTCCAGAGATAAAATTTCTTCTTGCCATTGATCAATCTTTGTTTTCTTGTCTTTCAAATCGTTCAGGTCAAAAGATTCAACAAAGTCATTGATTTTATTAAGCATCTTGGTGTTTTGTGTTGCACCTGCGTTAAGGTCTTTGTTTTGCTTTCTCAGGTCATCCAGAGAGGAGCGACCTTCGTTAAGAAGGGTGTTGATCTTCTTGACATCAATTGCTTCTGCTGGGATTGAAGAAATAAGAGTGTCCAGTTCGGCTTTCCTTTCGATCATACGATCGATTTCGCACTGCAAGTCTTGACATTTCCGATCACGATTCATGATCTTCGTTTCAATACGAGCAAGCTCAGTGCGTGCCTCTTTAGATTCCTTTTCGAACTCTCTCCCTCTCAGTCGCTTGACAATAACTCGAAGGTCAGACGCATCATCTTTAGCCTTCTTGTACTTCTTTTCAAAGATTTCAAGATCCAAAAACTTAGCTAAAATTTCTTTTCTTTTGGTTGACCCCTCGTTGATATAAGCTAACGAGCCAAGCTGGGAGGCCATCGATGTCAGCAAGAAATCATCCAGATTACCAAAGAGCCTGCGAATGTTCTTGTCTGTTTGGGCTCGGGTCTCGCCATCCATAATCTCTTCACTGCCCAGGGCATTGTCAGCCTTGACAAAAGAAACTTCAGTTCGAGCTTCTGTCGTTAAGTTGCCTTTCGACTTGCGCTCGTATTTGGTACTGGTTCTTCCAATGGTGTACGTGTTGTTTCCAATTTCGATCTCTACGCACCCTGTTCCTTCTTCCTTGTTCTGATTAATTACGTTTAGGTTTTTTCTTTCGTTCTTCGAAGTGGAATTGTAGATGGTGTACAGCAAGCTATCAATGACGCTAGACTTTCCTGAGAAGTTTTTGCCCAGGATGCCAATAACACCCTCTAACTGGCTGAAATCAATATAGTTTCCTTCCCCATAATTGAACAGGTTGTTCCACTCAAACCGACGCAAGGACCAATTAATGTTCCGCGTGACCTCTTCCTCTTCTTCAACTTGCTTGTTGTATTTACGATTCAGTTCAAATATCTGCTCAAGCGTGTTGCTGTCGACCTGGTACTCTTGCAAGTATTCGTCCATCAGTTCTTCTTGAACTGCAATGTCTCGCAAGTCTTCCTCAACCATTCCATTGATTATCTCTTCCGAACTCCCCTTCGCTCCAGTGGCTCGACTCAAGTAGGTGACCGATTCTGGTTTAAAGCGGGTCTTGACGATGTCAATGCTGCGACGGATGACGTCCAGCGGAAGCGCATTAGAAGATACAACACGCAGACGAGCACCTTCAGCTATCTTTAAATTAGACGGGACCTTGCCTCTAGCCGTAAGATTAACGGTGATGAAAGGGCGAGGGTTTTCCAGTTTATAGTGCTTAACGGTAAAATCGTCCTTGCCTCTAATGTTCCACAGCAAAAACCCCTTGTCGTTCGTTTCGCCAAAGTTCTGTTGGACGAGGCTACCTGGGTATCTTATCTTGCCGTTCTTGTCCAAGAACTGATTTGTCTTGTGTATGTCTCCCAGTAGGGCGTAGTCATACTGCTTGAGGGTAGACATATCGATGTCACCGCGATTAAGAGTATAGCCAGTATCCGTAACAACCCCTGTGACTGATCCGTGATACAAAGCAATACTGATCTTCGATGGGTCAGAAGGAGGAGCCCACTGGTCTGGGTCCAAGATAGACAGGACATTCAAAGTATGTCCATTGCCTAAGTCCACTTCGGCGCTGTATTTGTGCAAGTGGATGTTGGGATGGTTCAATGCCTCCACGATAGGAGTAACCGCGTCAATCTTGGATAGGTTACGCAAGTTAAG
>MDSZ01187153.1_pt1 | contig 10134 bp, 5 predicted proteins | sample 811201 | NCBI WGS metagenome assembly MDSZ01 (sample SAMN05326647, study PRJNA326480) | marine metagenome | isolation source: seawater | place: Indian Ocean: North | collected 2010 | reverse complement strand
TGAAAAAAATGAAGATATAAATACGATGCTTCATAATTTACCGCAGGGGGTTCTTACTGTTGTTAAAGGAAATATTATACATAAAGAATATTCATCTTATTTGGAAGAAATTTTTGAAACTAAGGATATCGCTGATAAAAATGCGATTGAATTTCTTTTTGGAAACTCAACGTTAAGCAGTGATCAAGTATCACAAGTCAGGACAACAGTTGAAAACTTTATTGGTGAAGATATGCTTAACTATGAAGTTAATGAAGATCTTCTTATTAAGGAAATTTGCATCAATAATCCTACTTCTGGGTCTGAAAAATATTTAGAATTGCTATGGTCACCAATTCATTCTGTTGATGATGAAGATACCTTGGAAAAAATATTAGTTTGCATTAGGGATATAACAAAGCTTAAGGCCCTTACAGCTGAAAGTGAAGAGCAAAAGAGAAAGATAGAAATGATTGGTCAAATTCTTAAGGTTTTACCAGATGATTTTGGAGAATTTGTAGGGTCTGCTAATAAGTATATTAAGGAAAATACAGATTTAATAAAAGAGAAAGGCGAATTACCTCCTATTGGTGTTATGGAGCAATTATTTAGAAATATGCATACAATAAAAGGAAATGCTAGGACTTATGACTTTGTTTATGTCTCTGATGCAGCTCATGAAGCAGAGCAAGAGTATGACCAACTTAGAAAAGGACTTAAGAAGGACTGGGATCCTAGTTTACTAATTTTTCATCTAGAAGAATTAGAAGATGCATTAAAAATATATGAAGATGTTCATGATAACGTTTTAGGTAGAGGAAAAGAAAATGGTAAAGGCTCAGCTGAAGGAAGCGGTAGGATAAAAGAAGATATTAATGAAATTTTAAACTTAGTTAATACTGTTAATTTAGATGATCCAAATAAAGTTAAAGAAGATCTACAAAATGTTTCTAATAAACTGTTTAATTTATCAGCAGTAAATTTAGAAAGCGTTTTGTCAAATCTAATTAAATCACTTGATTCATTGGCCGAAGATTTAGAGAAAGAAGTACCTGAAGTGATCATTGATGATAATGGAATTTTGTTTAATTATGAAAAGTCTTCTGCTTTGAAGGATATTTTTACCCATATAATTAGAAACTCAATAGATCATGGAATAGAAAATCCACAGGATAGAGAAAAAAATGGGAAGAGTCCAAAAGGAAAAATAACTATTAAAGCTGATATAGAAGGAGGCTTTAATAAAATTATAGTTTCAGACGATGGTCAGGGTCTTAATATTCAAAAGATTAAGGAAAAGGCCATAGAATCAGGTAAACTGAAAAGTGAAGATAATGTGGATCCACAAACCTTAGCAAATATGGTCTTTTTATCCGGTGTATCAACAGCAAAAGAGGTTACAGACGTTTCAGGTCGGGGCGTTGGTATGGATGCCGTGAAGTCATTTTTGAAAGGAATGGGTGGTGATATAGAAATAAACTTTTTAAATGACGGAAAAACGAATGGAGATATGATTCCTTTTTGTTGGGTTATTAAAATACCTGCCGAGCCCTCTAGACAAAGCTATATATCTTCAGAACCTGCTTGATTTTAATAATTTAAAATAATAAAATCCATAAGTCCTTTTCTTCAAAAACTTTTCTTAGTAGGTAAAAGGAATGTATGATTTTATAATTATTGGAGCTGGATATGGCGGTTTAACGGCGGCATCTCTACTAGCAAAATCAAATAAAAAAGTTTTAGTTTTAGAGTCACATTACTCCATAGGGGGTTGTGCCGGCTATTATAAAAGGGAAGGTGTGTTATTTGATGTTGGTGCAACGACTTTATCTGGTTTTGATTATAATGGCCCTCTCGATAGAATTGAAAAAGAGTTAAATTTTCAATTGAAAAAAAAGAGAATTGACCCTGGTATGGTAATTAATTTTAAAGGGAAAAAGATACTTCGTTATAGGAATTTACAGAAATGGATTGAGGAATTAAATAAACACTTTCCTGGAATAAATCACGAAAAAATATGGAGTCGTATAGAACATGTTAGTGAGAAGGCTTGGGGATTATTATCTGAAGTTCCTCTTTTTCCGCCTGCAAGTTTTAATGATCTTTTTTCTTTCATTAATAAGAATACGGGCGATTATTTAAAGTTGCTTCCTGGTCTTCTTACGAGCTTTAAAAGTGGCCTTCCTAAAGAAGCTCGGAATCACGAAGATTACATACAGTTTTTAGATCAAATTTTAATGATTACAGCGCAGGAAAAGTCCGACAGAGTGCCTTATTTGTTAGCTGCTCTTGGTCTAAACTATCCAAAGGATACTTTTTATTCTTATGGTGGAATGACTTCCATGGCCCATGAAATTGAAAAGAAAATTAAAGGATACGAAGGTGAATTGAAAAAAAGAAGAAAAGTTTTTTGTATTGAAAAAAATGACTCAGATATTTTCATTATAAAAGCTGAGTTTAATAAAAAAACTGAGGTATATAAGAGTAAAAATATAATTAGTAATATCCCAATTTGGAACTTTACTGAGATTTGTAGTGGCAATTTTAAAAATAAAATGAATAAAATTTCAAAAAAGTATAACAAAAGCTGGGGAGCAATGACTTATTACTTTTCAGTAAAATTTAAAAAGGATTTAGAATCACTTTATTACCAAGTTCATTCAAATGAGTTAAAGAAATTCATTGATTCTGAGTCTTTGTTTTTTAGTTTTTCTGCTAGAGATGACCTCACCAGGTGTAAAGATGGATTTCAAGCTGTAACTGTTTCTACTCACATTTCAATAGATGCTTTTAAAAAACAGAATTTTTATGAAGATAATAAAGCTAAAATAAAAACATTTGAAAAGATTGTTTTAAGTACTTTTCAAAAAAGCTTTAATGAATTTGAAATACTGGATGTTGGTAAAGGTGAAGTCGGTACACCAGCTACTTTTGAAAAATATACAAATAGATTCGAAGGAAGGGTCGGTGGAATACCACACATATTAGACTATTATCCATTTTCATATCCAAAGAATTCTACACCTGATCCAAATATTTTTCTTGTTGGAGATACTGTTTTTCCTGGGCAAGGAGTCGTTGGTGTAATTTCTGGTGCCTTTTCTCTTGTTTATAGAATTTTAAAAAAATAAATAAGCTTGGTTTAAAATAACCCCACCTAGTCTAAATTAATCTCTAAAACTTTTTATTAGGTTATCCTTTTCTTTCCACTTTTGATAAATCCAACTTTTTATTTGGTGAGGAGGCGTTTCTTTTTTAATTGTTAACTTTCTTACGTAAACATAAATGTGAGAAATATTTCCACTTAACAAATCCCAAAAACTAACTTTTGTTTTTGGATATAGAAGTGTTATGTCTACAATATTTTCGTACTCAATATTAGTCTTAAGTAGAGTTGTAATGGCCCCTATTTTGGGTTTTAAAAGGTATTTAAATGGAGATTCTTGTTTCTCTCTTTTTATTTTATTAAACCGTGTTCCCTCAGGGTAAATAAAAAAAGATATTGGTCTGCTTTCTAAGTTTTTTGCATTTTCAATAATTTTCTTCTTATCCTTTTCCAGCTTATTTCTGCTTAATAACGGAAAATTATACGCCCAACTTATAAACCCGACAAAGGGTATAAACTTGACTTCCTTTTTTGAAAGAAAGCGAAAGGGAGGAATGACTGTGTTCATTACCCCTTGTGTTATAAATGTGTCTGACCAAGAAACATGATTCGAAATAACTAAGTAATTTTTTGAATAATCGAGCCTTGTATCTCCCTGAACTATTATGTAGACGTTTAGAATTTTTTTGAAGATTTCTGTATTTATAGTGACTGCTAATTGATAGATTTTATCAAGAATCCTCTCCAGAAAATCACTTTTGTGAATTGCTTTAGCAGTAGCTAAAAAAATTATAAGAGTGGTCCAGAAAAACATATTGATGAAAATTAATAGTGCAACTGGTGGTCCTACAATTATTTTTCTAATAAGTCCGAGCATTTTGTTCTTTTATTTAAATTTTGTAAGTTTTATTAAACAGTTTTTCAAAGGATACCGAAAATTTGTCATAGGGGAAACTTATTAAATGAACTTTAGACTCAGCTTTATTTTTTTTATTACTTTTTATTTAATATCAAGTTCCTTATTCGCTGAGCAAAAAGTAATTCTTTTGGATGGAAAAGATATTTATGATGTCGGCTATGATATATCAATTTTAGAGGATTCCTCTAATAAACTCACAATTGATGATGTTACTAAAGATGAGCTTCGTTCCAAGTATATTTCGAGTAAAACAAAAATTCCAAATATCGGCATTTCAAGCTCATCTTTTTGGGTAAAACTCAATATTAAAAATAAAAATCATTCTTCTAATGTTTGGCTCTTAGCATTTGAGCAAGTTTGGTGTGATTATATTGATCTTTATAAAAAAAGCTCAGATAAATGGAAAGTCGTTACCAAGACTGGCGATAGAAGAGTTTTTTCAACAAGGGATGTTAAAAACAGAAATTTTGTTTTTAAGTTGAGGGTTGAAAAAGAAGCAACTTATTATATTAAAGTGAGGTCAGATGATGGTATTCAAATACCACTTAAACTATATTCACCGATAGCATTTTCGGAGAAAGAAAATTTTAAGATGGCCGGATTTGGGTTCTTTTACGGAATTATGTTTGTCATGATTTTTTATAACCTTTTTGTTTATTTATCTACAAAGAGTGTTAGCTATCTATATTATATCTTTTACATCGCCTCATACACTCTAATGAATATGGCATCTAATGGATTAGGGTTTCAATTTCTATATCCAGATTGGATTTGGTTTCAAAATGAAGGTTTTCTTTTAAGGGCTTCTTTGACTGCTCTTTTTCTTATCTTTTTTACAATAAATTATTTAGGAGTTAATAAATCAACACCAAAGATTCATAATCTTTTTAAGGGGTTAACTTACTTAGCTATATGCTTTTTAGTAGGTTCTTTTTTTCCTTTTTATAAATATTTATTAACTCCATTTTATTTCTTTTTAGTGATTGGTTTCTCCTTTTTTACCTTTGTAGGAGCATATAAATTAAAATTAGAATATAGACCAGCTCGGTATTATCTTTTAGCTTTTACCTTTTTAACTGGGGGAGGTATTCTTCAAATCGGACAAATGAATGGATTTTTTCCTCCCTGGTTTATTTTCTCAAATGCTTTTCAAATAGGTGGTGTTTTTGAAGTAGTTCTTCTTTCACTAGGTCTTGCTGATATCATTAACGGACTTTTAGAGGAGAATCTTAAGGCCAATAAACTATTGGAAGATGCCAATACCAACTTGGAAGACCAAGTGAAAGAAAGAACGAAAGAGCTTTCGATGGCCTTAGCTGATATTTCAAATCTTTTAGATAATATGAGGCAAGCAGTTTTTACGATATCAAGTGAAGGAGTCGTCCAAAAACCCATTTCTAAATATTCAGAAGTCATTTTTGGTAATAATATAGTCGGCGACGATTTATTTAATAATATATTTAATGGTATTGATAAGGATTCTGAACTTTTTTCTACGATTAAGTTTTCATTAAGCATATTATTTGGTTCCGATGACTTACAGTGGGAAATGGTTAAAGATCACTTTCCAAACCGAATCATTTATAATTCAGAAGTCTTAGAGCATCAAAAAACTTTAAAAGTAGCTTACAATCCTTTATTTGATAGCAATGGATTAATTCAAAGTATAATGTTTGTTGCTGAAGATATAACTGAAATTGAAAAACTTGAAAAAGAAGTTGAAGATCAGAAGAAAAACTCGAATAAAAATATTCAAATTCTTCAGGAGCTTGCCTTAAATAAAAAAGAAGATTTAAGTGAATTTTTTAGTACTACAAATAAAATGACCATGGACTCTATATTTATAGCCAAAAAAATTAGAAGCCAAGTTGAAAGCTCGGAAAAAATTTCAGACCTCCCCACTTTATTCAGACTACTCCACACGATTAAGGGAAATGCTAGAGTCTATGGCTTAAGTTATATATCTTCTGGTGCACATAAAATTGAAACTATCCTTTCAAAATTTATCACTGATAATTACAATGAGAATTATGGTGTTGAAAAAGATCAAGATTATGATTCGACTAACTCTTTGGTTCAAGAGCTATATGCTTTTCAAGGGCAAGTAAGTCAATATGTTAAGGCTGCTAAAGAAGTTTTTTCTTTAGAGTTTAAGGAAGACCTTAAATTTAAGACCCAACTGCATGAACTTTTAAAGAGTCTTGAATATTGGATCTCAAAACTTTCAAACCGACCAGATGCGAATATAGACTCTTATAATAATTTTATATCAGAGACTATTCATTCGATAAAAATCAATAATGAAAGAATTGAAATTATAGAAGAGATTGAGAATGTAAGTCATTCTATGAAAGGTCTTGCCAGGGGAATTGATGAAAAGGATCTTTCTCAAGAGATTCATCTTTTAGAAAGTGGAACCTCTTATATTAAGGATAATGAAGATTATTCTAAAGAACAGTATCAAGAATATTTTATTGGACCTTTGTTTAAAATAAGAAAAATATGCAAAGATATATTTGTTAAGTCATCTCAGTTTCAAAACTTGGAATTAAACCCCGAGTTTTGGCCTAACTTAATTAAGGATATTGTTCTTGTTACTAATAAATTACTTAATCAAGATTATAAAAATGATAAAGATATTATTCAAAGTGTATATCATATTCACTCAAATGCATTGTTGGTGAAAATGGAGTTTTTACCCTCTTTGTTTAGGCATGTTTATGACCTAATTGAGTCAGATGAAATGGAAGAAGAGGTACAAAATAAAAAGATCCATTTTATTATGAATGAAGTTTGGCAATTCATTATTATACTTTTACAACTAGATCTATATAAAAATGTCTCACCGGGGAAAAGAGTTTTTTTTCTTGAAATATTTTTAAATAACGACTCTTTTGACCCTTATGCCTCTAGGTTTGATAAAACTTTTGTTTGGCAGATAATTGATTCTTTGAAAAAAAATGATTTAGATAGTGATGCTCTTTTTAATACTATATCTAACGTTTTACAAACCGACGCTCAATCTGTAATTCATTTGCTCTTTGATGATCAAGAATTTAAAAATTTTATTAATGAAGTTTACTATGAATTGTTTAGATTCGATCATGTTGAAGCATTTGATAAAATTGAAAGACTTTTTTCATTCGGGAATTATACTTTTGTTAAAAACCTCAAGGAATTTGTTTTAAATAAAGATTTCTCCTGGCATTTTTACTCTAAGGGCCTTGATCTTCTTAAACTTTTTAAAAATTATATAGACATAGAAGATTATAATGCTTCTGACCTTAAACCTAAGGTTCATGAAATATTAGTTGAAAATTATGAATATGTAAAAAACTCAATTTTGAGCATACCAGAGCTTAACAAAGAAAAAGATCTTTTACATAAAATGTTTCAAAAATTGCTTTATGTACCAGTAAAATTCTCTTTATTTAGGTATCAAAAAGTTGTTAAAGAAATTTCTGAAAATTTAGGTAAAAAAATTAAATTCTCCTTAATTGGCGAAGAGTGCTCGTTAGATAGGGAATCTTTAAATATTTTACAGGAGGCCATGGTTCATTTAGTTAGAAATGCCGTTGATCATGGAATTGAAAAACCAAACGATCGTTTAGCTAAAGGAAAAAATGAAGTAGGTCTTTTAGAAATTGCATGTCAGAAGTTAGACAACGAGAATATTACCATTACAATTAAAGATGATGGTATAGGAATAGATGCTAATGAAATTTCTGAAAAAGTGATCAAATTAGGTCTTGTTGAAAAAGAAGAAGCTAAAGAGATGAATTTTGAAGAAAAGCTTAATCTTATTTTTCTTCCTAGTTTTAGTACAAAAGAAAACGTCACTGAAATTTCCGGTAGGGGGATTGGAATGGATGTTGTGAAAAAGTCACTAAGTCTATTAGACGCAGAGTTAAATATTAAGACTGTTATAAATCAGGGAACTTCTTTCAGTTTGACCTTTAGTTCTAAGTCTCGAGATAAGGTTCTTTAGAGTATTCCTATTTATGGTGCTATTCTAGAGATTTCCCAGGTGTCAGATTGTTTTTTTTCAAATAAAAACCGATCATTCAATCGATGTTCTCCATAAAGGAAAAACTCTATTTCATGTGGCTCCAATGAATATCCTGTCCAGTGATCAGGAACAGGAATAGTTGTATCCTCAAAGTCTTTTAAGCATTGATCGAAGCTGTTGATTAGTTCATCTTTGTTTTTAAGCTTTTGCCCCTGTCTTGAAATATAAGTTGCTGCTTGGCTTAACCTTGGTCTTTTTAAACAGTAATCTTCAACGATTTCTCTTTGCATCTCTTCAACTTTTCCAGATATTCGAACTTGTCTTCCGCTCTTGTGCCAGTAAAAGGCCATCGCAGCAAAAGGGTTTTCGGATAAGTCTTTTGACTTTGGGCTCAATCTGTTTGTAAAAAAGTTGAATTTATCTTGTTTAAGGCCTTTAAAAAGGAGGTATCTTACAGAAGGGATTCCTTTCCTGCTTGATGTCGCTAAAGAAAATGCAGATGGATTTTCCTCCGTTGTCTCAGCCTCTTCATACCATTTTCGAAAACTTTTAAAAGGGCATTCATATAAAGAGTAACTTTGGATTTCTTTATTTCCCGGCAAAGTTAAAGTCACAGTACAGTTCCTATTTTATTCAAATTATTAAATGTAGGAATATTCAACTCCTAAACCTTCTTCATTAATTTTGCAAAGAATTGGTTTTCCAGTGGGGATTTCTAGTTCTAGAATTTTATCATCAGAAATAGAAAAGAGGTGCTTTAAGAGTGCTCTAAGACTGTTGCCATGAGCGCTAATTAGTATTTTTTTGCCACTTTTAATTTCCTTTAAAATATTTTCCTTCCAAAAAGGGATAACTCTTTTGCAAGTATCTTCTAAGCTTTCACCGAGCACTATAGGGATATTTTCGCCCCAGCTTTCGGGTATTTGGATATCTTTCTCGTTTAATTGAGGAGGCTTTGTGGAAAATGATCTTCTCCAAATTTTAACTTGCTCATCTCCATGGATTTCTGCAGTTTCTTTTTTATTTTTTCCTTGTAAAGCTCCATAGTGCCTCTCATTTAGTTGCCAGCTTTTTGTTAATGAGAGTTCATTTTTCTCTAAGATATCAAGAATTAGCTCAGCTGTTTGAATACTTCGCTTTAGTACTGAAGTATAGACATAGTCTATTTCTATATCGTTCTTTTTTAAAACTTTAGCGGCTTCTTTTGCTTCCAAAACACCATTTTCTGATAAGTCCACATCGACCCATCCTGTAAAGCGGTTTTCAAGATTCCAGCGGCTTTGGCCGTGTCTTATTAAAATAAGGTTGTCCATCTAAGGCTCCTTTTTTACTATTTGATATCTTAATTTTGTCTTTTAAAGTGCTTTAGTTGAAAAGTTGTCATTTTTAAAATGGTCTTCACTTCCTTCGTCTTTGAGTGCTTTGTCTCGCTTTGTTTTAGCTTTGGCAATAAGGTTTTTTACTTCTTCATGTAAAAACTCCATTTGCTTTTCAGCATTTTCTAAATTCCAGGTATCTGTAGAGATAGGCTCTCCTATTTCGAAGTAAATGGGGCTTCCTTTTTTTATAACAAGACTTTTTCCGCTAGCATGTGTTCTCGCTCCATTTTGGCCAATAGGAATGATTGGAATACCAGCTTCCATTGCAATATGCATACATCCCTTTTTAAAGGGCTTTAAACCTTGTTCAGCATTGGAGCGGGTGCCTTCTGGAAATACAATTATTGAATAATTTTCTCTTCTTTCTTTAACACCTTCTTTTATGCTTTCAACAGCGGATCTTGTGTTAGACCTATCTATAAATATACAGCCTCCCATTCGCATTATTATTCCAACAAAAGGAAAACGAGCGACCTCTTTTTTCGACACAAATGTTGTTTTTGGCGGGGTTATAGCAGCAATAGTAAAAATATCAATCACACTTTCATGGTTCATTATGAAGACAGCGGGCCCTTTAAGGTTATCTTTGCCATGAATTTTCATTTTTACATTTAAAAAGAAAAGGATTGTCTTTCCCCAAGCACCCCTCCAAAACTCCCAGGCCCTTTGGCCTCCAATAAATAGTCCTGAAATAGAAGCTGACAGAGCTATAAAAAATGTTAAGATCATGCAGAGCGCTGTC
>MDSZ01027447.1_pt1 | contig 10134 bp, 10 predicted proteins | sample 811201 | NCBI WGS metagenome assembly MDSZ01 (sample SAMN05326647, study PRJNA326480) | marine metagenome | isolation source: seawater | place: Indian Ocean: North | collected 2010 | reverse complement strand
TAATGCTGTAAAAATGCATAAAAGAATTATTAATTTACCTAGTAGTAGTTATAAAATTAAATGACCAAAAATAAGAAATATTTAAAAAAAATATTATTTTTTGGAAGAGAAAACTGTGAATTTTCAGATAAAATTAAAAAATACTTAGAGAATAATTCACAATCTGTTCATTATATCAAAAGTAAAAAAAAAAATCAAAAACTCAATATTCAAAAATTAAAGAATAAAAAGTTTGATTTCATTTTTTCTTATAGGAGTTTTTTTATATTAAAAAAAAAGTTAATCAATCAATCAAAATTTGGAGCTATAAATTTCCATCCTGGAACTCCAAATTTCAGAGGAATTGGTGCAGTCAATTTTGCAATTTACAAAAATAGCAATTACTATGGATGTACTGCACATTACATCAATGAAAAAATAGATAGTGGCAAAATTATTGATGTAACTAAATTTAAATTAAAAAAAGAAGATGGAATTGATAAAATCTTAAAAAAAACTCATAAAACAATGTACTTACAAGCGATGAGGATAATTAAAAATTGTTTAAAAGATAATAACTTTTATTTATCAAAAAGAATTAATTATAAATGGTCTAAAAGATTATATACATCTGAAGATTTAGAAAAATTATATAATATTTCCACTTTAAAGAATAAATCAAATTTAGGTAAAATAATCGAGGCTACATATTCAAAAAAATTTAAACCATATTTAAAAATCAGAAATCAGAAATATTTTTTAGTAAAAAATGATAAAAATATATAATAAAAAAATTTCATTCAAAAGTTCACCTTTTGTTATTGCTGAAATTGGAATTAACCATAACGGAAGTATTAACAAAGCTTTTAAATTAATAGATTTCGCGGTTGCTGCTAAATGTGATGCAGTTAAATTTCAAACCATAAATATAAATAATTTAATGGTAAAAAATACACCTCTGGCAAAATATCAAAAAAAAACAAAATTTAAGAGCATGAATGAATTAATTGATAAATATAATTTAGAATATAGTGATTTTATTAAGTTAAAAAATTATTGTAAAAAAAAAAGAATTATCTTTTTGTCAACACCATTTGATATAGATAGTGCCATTTTTTTAAATAAAATAAACGTACCTGCCTTTAAAATTTCTTCGACAGATAATGATAATATTTTTTTAATTGAAACTATAAAAAAATTCAACAAACCTGTCATACTTTCAACTGGTATGACAAATATTAATGAATTAAAAAATATCTTGGATCTTATCAAATTTAAAAAAAATAAATTAGCAATACTTCATTGTATTAGTGACTATCCGACGAAAATTAGAGACTCGAAATTAGGTGCTATTGATCAAATTAAAAAATTTGGCTATCAAACAGGTTTTTCTGACCACACAAAAGGTTCTTCTGCTGCAATTGCATCAATTGCAAAAGGAGCAACGATCATTGAAAAACACATTACCTTAGACAACAACATGGAAGGACCTGATCACAAAGCATCTTTAGAGTGTAAGAAACTTAGTAAATTTGTAAAAGATATTCGTGATATAAAAATTAGTCTTCTCGATAACAAAAATTCAATTAGCAAAAAAGAAAATGTGACAAAAAAAATTGCTAAGAAATCTATTTATTTTTCAAAAAATCTTAAAAAAAATCATAAAATTAAAAAAAATGACCTCATTGCTCTCAGACCTAGACTTAATGGGGTCTCACCAATAAATTACAAAAAGATTATTGGAAAAACTTTAAAAAACAATGTCAAAACGAATTCAATTTTTTACTACAAAAAAATAAAATGAAAAAAAAAATTCTTTTTATAACGACCTCTAGAGCTGATTACGGAGTATGCAAAAATTTAATTTCATTGTTGCAGTCATCGAAAAAAATTAAATTTTATTTGATAGTTTCTGGAACACATCTTTCTAAAAGTTTTGGGGAAACAATTAAAGAAATTAAAAAGGATAAAATTAATATTTTCAAAAAAATCGATATTATAAAAGATGACAGAAGAAATAGTTTAAATGATCTTGATATAGCTAACAATGCTTTCAAATTTTTCAAAAATACTTTTCAAAAAATAAATCCTGATTTTTATATTATTTTTGGCGATAGGTACGAAATGTTACCCTTGGTTTACTTGGCTTATTTGAACAGAACTAAAATTATACATATAAATGGTGGAGAGGTAACATATGGTGCAATAGATGAATCGATTAGACATTCAATTACCAAATTTTCTGATTTTCATTTTGTAGCAAATGAAATTAACAAAAGAAGAGTTATTCAAATGGGAGAAAATCCAAAGAATGTATATAATTATGGTTCTTTAAGTGTGGATTCTATAAAAAAAATAGATCTCTATAATAAACAACAAGTTGAAAAAAATCTTAAAACCAAACTTTTCAAAAAAAACCTTGTCTTTACATATCACCCTGAGACATATTTAAAAACAAATCAAATATCAAATATACATTTAATCCTTAAATCTTTAAAAAAATATAAAAATATTAAGTTTTTTATAACATCTCCTAATTTTGATAAGGGAGCAAATGAAATAAAAAAATATATTATAAATTTTACTAAAGAAAATTCTAATTTTGTTTTTTTTGAATCGCTCGGATTTCAGAATTATTTATCTTTAATAAATTTAAGTGACGGTGTTATAGGTAATTCTTCTAGTGGTATTATAGAAGTTCCAAGTTTAAAAAAAGCAACAATTAATATAGGTAACAGACAAGAGGGGCGAACAAGAAGTTCATCAATTATAGACTGTAAACTAAATATGAGTGATATTGAAAGTTCAATAAAAAAACTTTATTCAAAATCTTTTCAGAGTAAAATCACAAAGGTATACAATACTTATGAAAAAAAAAATACTACGTATAGAATATATTTAGAAATTTTGAATATAATAAAAAAAAAAAATGTATTTAAAAAGTTTTTTTTAAATAAAAAATCTAATTAAATTGTAAATCTTTTATCTTAACAAGACTATTTGAATTATTGGATAAATCAACAACTTCACATTCTAAAATTTCATTTAGTCTTTTTTTGTAATTAAGATAATTTAAATTACCCTCAATATCTCTACTTTCAGTAAAATTCGCATCAGTAGAATTTTCAACATTATTTATATTTAAATTCCTAAAATATTCATCTTTGTCATAATTTTTAGAAATGAAAAAAGCATTGTTTCTCAATAAATTTGTTCCAACAAAATAAAAATTTTTTTCATTCATTATTTTAATTGCTGCCTTTAATGACATACCAAAACATAAGTTTGAGTAATGATATTTTTTTCTTTCAAAATTATTTAAATTTGGAACTGATACTTCAAGATTTTTTCCAAATATTGGGTTAAACTCTATTACTACTATTTTACTAAAATTTTTTGGTAATTCTTTTAAAATCCAATAGTCTATACCATCTATATCTAAACTAAAAATATCGAGATTGTTCAAACAATTGGCATTTCTCATTATTTCAATAATATTTTGTGAATTCACAAAACTATTTATAATCTTTAAATCACCTTTCCATAAATTAATTTTTTTTTTTACTTTTTCTTCCAAGCCTTCTAAACAATCTACTATTGTGCCTTTTGGAGAACATCTATCAAATATAAATCTTGTATTTGATTCTGTATAATCTCCTACTCCTATTTCAATAAATTTAGGTTTTTCAATTTTCAATTGATATAATAAATAATCCAATATTCCGTCTTCCCCATTTTGGGAAAAAATTTTATAATCTACGTCATTTAATTTACTTATATCTTTATAATTTTTTCTCATTAAAAGTATATGAGATAGACCTATCATAAATAATTTTCTATTTTGATATTTCTGAAACAAAAGATTGTAGAGTAATTTTTTCACAATAATTAATTTAACCTTGAAAATGACTCTGTCGCAGGAGCTACCTCTAAGTGACTATAGACATCTTTACCTTTCTCAAATTCTTTAATTTTTTTAAAAATTATGTCTATTTTATTTAAATATTTATCGATTATTGATTTTGAATGTGCTGTTGATAGATAAACAACGTTAGTTGCTAAAAAACCATACTTTAGCATTTCTTGAGTTATGAATGTTTTGTATGCATTATTATTTTTACTTTTGAAATAAAATGAGCAAAGCGCTGGAAGCCCTGAAACTTTAATTTTTAGTTTATATTTCTTGGCAATTTTAATCCAATTTTTCATAATATATTTACCTTTTTCTGAAATAACCTCCCATGATTTATTTTTTTCCATAATTTCAATTGTTTTTAAAGCTGCTGCAGAGCCAATTCTCTCTGTCCAAAAAGTACTGCTGATAAATGTTTTTTTTATATTATTCATAATATTCTTTTTCCCCAAAACTGATGTAATCGCATATCCATTACCCATAGCCTTTCCCAAAATCATAAGATCTGGATTGACTTTATATTTTTTATGAAGGCCACCAAGCGTTTCTCTAAAACCTGTTGTGCATTCATCAAAAATTAAAATTATTTTTTTTTTATCAGCAAGAGCTCTTACCTTTTTTAAGAAATTATTTTTTGGTGGCTCATTTCTCATCACTTCCATTTTGATTATTCCGATATTATTTTTTTCAACAATTTTTTTTAATTGATTGAAATTATTGTACATGAATGGAAAAATAGTTTTTTTCAATTTAGATGGTACCCCTTCAACATTTAAACCTTTAATTAAATGTTGTGATAAATTATTTTTTGATTTTAAATTGGCAGCTAAATACCAATCATGCCATCCATGATAGCCACAAAATGCTATATTATTTTTTTTTGTGCTTGCCCTTGCAAGTCTGATAGCAATTGCATTCGCTTCACCACCAGTTCTTGCAAATCTAACTTTATCAGCCCATGGATGAAGGTTAATTAATTTTTTTGCTAAAATTACTTCTTCAGGACAGTTCAAAGTTGATATGTTTCCTTGTTTAACAATTTTTCTTACTTCTCTATCAACATATTTATTCGAATACCCTAAAGTATTCGTTCCAACTGACATATGGCAAAGATCGTAATAAACTTTATTATCTAAATCTCTAACTTTGCAACCTGAAGTTTGTTTAAAGTATGACGGCCATTTTTCTGGCAAAAAATAATCTGGTCTTTTCGAAAAAAGCATATTACCTCCTGCAATATATCTTTTAGATAGGCTCCACAATGATTGGCCCTTGTTTATTTCATTTTTTTTTTGGTTTCTAAAGTTCTTTGAATTTATTTCAAAAAATTTCCGATTTTGTTTATATAATTTTATTATATCTCTATAACGAAATTGTTTATGATAATCGAATTTATTTAAAATATATTTTATTAAAATTAAATCTTCTTTGTAATCCAAAGTTAGTCTTAGATCAGAATAATCTGTTTCTGACTCTATATTAAATTTTTTAAATTCTGAATTTTTAATTATATATTTCGTTACGTGCTCTTTATCATTTTTTGACTTGGCATTAAGATAAGTTTTTTTTAATGTTTTAAAATCAAATATTTCATAGTCTAAACCATCAGGGAATGTTGGTGGATTTATATTGCTAATATAATCAAAGTTTGAATTTAAATATTTTTTTAAACCAATATCAATCATTTGACTATCTACTAATGGACAATCGCCAGTAATTCTTACAATTATGTCAGCTTTAAATTTTTGTGCACTGAAATAGTATCTTTCTAAAACATTTTGATTATTTCCCATATAAACTTTGTATTTGTTTTTTAATAAACTCTCTAATTTTTTATCAGATCTTGGTATGGCAACAATAATATCATTTATTAGTTTTGAGGATTTTAATCTTTCTAATAAAATTTCTATCATTGTTTTATTTTTAAATTTATGAATAACTTTATTTTTTAATCTTGTAGAATTTAACCTTGCTTGAACAATACAAATAATTTTTTTTTTATTTTTCATTTTTTTTTTTTAAAATTAAGTCAGTTAAAATTTTTACAACTTTTTTTTGTTCTTTTATTTTCAGCCCAACATATATTGGAAGGCTTATTGCTTCTTTGCTAAACTGTTCTGCATTTACACAATAATTTTTTTTAAAACCTAATTTTCTAAAATAAGGTTGGAGATGAATTGGTAAATAATGCAGGTTAATTCCTACTCCAAGTTTTCTTATACGATTGAAAATCTCATCATAAGAGTAATTTTTTATTAATTTTGATTTAAATCGAACAACAAACAGATGAAAAGTTGAATAATTGTATTTCCTTATCAATGGTAATTGTAGTTGTGTGTTTTTAAGTAAATTCATATATCTTTTTGATATAAGATTACGTTCTTTGATAAATTCTTTAATTCTTTTTAATTGAGTAAGGCCTAAAGATGCTTCGAGTTCATTCATACGATAATTAAATCCTAGTATTTGTTGTTCGTAGTACCACGCGGATTTTATTTTTTTTTTAAAGTCGCTTAAATTTTTTGTAATTCCATTATTTCTTAACTTTAAAAGTTCTTTATAAATCTTCTTATTGTTTGTTACTGCCATTCCTCCTTCTGCAGTAGTAATTGTTTTTACTGGATGAAAACTAAAAACTGTGACATCTGACCATTTGCAGCTGCCTATTTTTTCTCCTCTATACATTCCTCCTAATGAATGTGAAGCATCCTCAAGAATCTTAAATTTATACTTATTTGATAAATTTTTAATTTCCTTTTGTTCTGTAGATTGACCTGAAAAGTGAACTGGAATTATAACTTTTGGTATTTTTTTTTTATCTTTAATTTTTTCCAATTTATTCTTTAAAATTTCTGGTGACAAATTCCAGGTATGCTTATCTATATCTACAAAATCAACTTTAGCTTTACAGTGTAATCCACAATTTGCTGAGGCAACAAATGAATTGGGAACTGTCCAAAAATGTTGTTTTGGTTTTAAACCAAGTGCTAAACAAGAAATATGTAGTGCGCTGGAAGCACTATTCGTAGCTACAGCATATTTTGCACCTACAAATTTACAAATCTCTCTCTCAAATTTCTCTACAAGGGGGCCCTGGGTCAACCAATTAGACCTTAAGACTTTATTTAAGTTTTTTATGTCCTGTCTACCTATACTTTGTCGACCATAAGGTATCATGCTAAAATTTATAATTCTTAATAAGTTTTTTTAAATCACTAATTGAAAGATATTCTTTGTTTTCAAAACTATTATAAGAAAAATTTTTCTTTACTTTTTTGCCACCAAATTTTTTAATATATGCATCTCTTGAGTAATTATGAAAATTAGGAAGAATTGAATAATATTTACCAAAATCAACTGTATTGTAACTTTCAGATGAAGAAATCATCTCTTCATGCAATTTTTCACCAGGTCTTATTCCTATAATTTTGATTTTGCATTTATTATCTATTGCTTTTGCAAGATCAATAACTCTAAAACTTGGTATTTTTGGAATAAATATTTCCCCGCCTTTAGAGTTTTTTAGGCTCCATAAAACTAATTCGATTCCATCCTCTAGTAAAATATTAAATCTTGTCATTTCTTCGCTTGTTATTGTAAATAAATTTTTTTTCTTTTGCTTTATAAATTCAGGTAAAACAGAACCACGACTGCCTAGCACGTTTCCATATCTTACAACACACGCTGTATATCTAATATTACCTTTGGTGTTTTGAGATCCAACAACGAGTTTATCTGAACATAACTTGGTGGCTCCATATAAATTTATAGGAGAACTTGCTTTATCTGTAGATAATGCAACTAATTTTTTCACATTATTTTCTATACAAGCATCAACGACATTTTGGGTCCCTAAAATATTTGTTTTTATTGTTTCAAATGGATTATATTCACTAGTTGGAACTTGTTTTAATGCTGCAGCATGAATTACATAATCAATATCTTTAAATGCCTTTTTGAGTCTTTCTTTATCTCTAACATCTCCTATAAAAAATCTTATGAAAGGGTATTTTTTTATATTATAAACCTGTGACATTTCGTGTTGTTTAAGTTCATCCCTAGAAAAAATTATTAGTTTCTTTATTTGATGACGATATTTATTAGATACAATTTCAACAAATTTTTTCCCAAATGAACCTGTTCCACCAGTAACTAAAATTGATTTATTTTTAAACATTTTTTATTTTGTTTTTAAACCTTTTGTATCATAAATAATTTTTTTCGAAAAAGCTGACTCTAGCTTACCATAAGGAGTATAAAATCTTTCTCCTGGATTAATAAGGTCAATCATATTTTTTTGTTTAGAGTTTAATACACTCTCTATTAATAGCATGTTCTCATCTACTGTGCTTACTACCAGCCATTTTTTATCATGCCTTGATATTAAACCAGTCATAAAAGGATGGTTATTAGTTTCTCCACCATGTAAATGAGCTTTTTTTATGAAAACTTTTTGACCTCTTATCATTGTCATTGCACCAGAATAAGGATCATCGAAAGCATTAATAAATCTGTATAATTGTATAGAATTTTGTTGCCAATTTATCCAACCAGAAATTTTGTCACTTAATCTAGGATTATACCTTCCAATATAATCAACCTGTTCTTTTAACGAAAATTTAGAACCATTTTTTAATTTAAAAATTAAATTTTTATAAAAAGGTACTAATTTAGATAAATAATGTTCTTCAAAATCCAAAGGAATTTTACAATTAGCTGGGAATATATTTTTTTCATTAATTATTATTTTTCCTTTATCTATCCCTGGTTCAATTACATGTGCAACTAAATTATTAATTCTATCGTTTCGTAAAATATTCCATGAATAGGCCCCTCCTCCAGCATCATAGGGTAGTCTGGTTCCATGAAAATTAATTAAGTTAAATTTGAAAAATTTTTCAATTGTTTCTTTTTTAAAAATCCACCTGCACCCAACACTTATAAATAATGTTTGTGATATATCAAATTTATTTTTGATAAAATTTTTAAATTTATTGTCTATTTTGTCAAAAACAAAAACATTTTTTTCTTTTTTAAAATATTTTCTTTGATCACTACTAGTAATAATTATATCTTTTAATTTCAATTTTAGATTTATGCTTTGCATCTGGGCAAAAGCTTTTGAATATCCAAGAAATACTATATTTTTTAAGTTCGGAATTGTAAAAATGTTGGATGTATCTATCATTTTTTAATTACACTATTATTTTTTTAAATATTTATAATTAATTATATCTATAATCTTTTGACCTCCAATTTCATTAAGATTTTTCGATACATAATCACTCAAATAATTGTCATTAAGACTTATTTTGTTATTTAATTTTTTAATAATCTTATTCTTCATATAAAAGTTTAATTATAATTCCATGTTCTTGGATCAATTAATTTTAAATTTCTTGTTTTAAAAATATCTGTTGATTGATTTAAGCATTTTTTAAAATTTATGATTTCTTTTAATTGATTAATATTGTTTACGCCGATTATGATTTTTTCATAATCAATTTTATCTAATTCTGACAAACAAATTTTTATATTAGAAAAATTATTTTTTTTTATCCATTTATAGTAATTGGTAATTTTATAATTATTTTTAAATTGAATTGGAATGTTATTTTTATTTCTTAATAGTAAACCCTGCAAGAAAATTGATCTTAAATGAATATTAATATTTCTTAGTTTTAATAATCTAAAAAGTCCAGAATCCACTAATCTTTTATCAAAAATGTTGTATGGGCATTGTAATACATCAAAATTATAATTTTTTATTACACGACTTACTTTAAATGAATCATAAATAGAACACCCAACTCTTTTAACAAGTTTTTCTTTTTTTAGATTGTTTAATATTTTAACAATTTTTTTTCCTCTAGTTACATTCAAAATATCTTTTTCATCGTGAATTAAAATAGTGTGAATTTTTGATACATTTATTTTTTTTAGAGTTGAGAAAAAAATATTATATATATAAGAACTTATATCTTTAGTGTTTTTTGGTATCGACGGAATTTTCGATATAATATCCCAATTCACAATTTCATTTTTTCCCAAATTTTCTAGTGCATTTCCATATCCAGGCGCTGTGTCCAAAGTCTTAATTCCTTTTTTTTTACAATAACCAAGAATCTTTTTTATTTCTCTAGGGTTAATATTTTTATTATCTAAACCATATTTCATACCAAAATTTGCAGTTCCAATTACAATTTTTCTAGAGTTCATTTTTTGAAAAGTTTATAATTTAC
>MDSZ01269735.1_pt1 | contig 10135 bp, 10 predicted proteins | sample 811201 | NCBI WGS metagenome assembly MDSZ01 (sample SAMN05326647, study PRJNA326480) | marine metagenome | isolation source: seawater | place: Indian Ocean: North | collected 2010 | reverse complement strand
TGAATATTATATTGACCAACTTTTTTTCCAATACTTTCTATTTTTTCTATTTCATCTATGTTTTGAATTATTTGTTCGTTAAATAAAAAACCTCTTACTAAATCTTCATCATGACCAGGAGTTCGCATTGTGATTAATAGACTACTAGATATCCATTCATCCTGATCTTGATATTTGAGTGAAATTTCTAAAGGCTCCTCTATGGAAATAAAATCATCAGTATTTTCAAATTTATTTTTTTTAAATTTGAAAACCTTGTACTTAGAATTCATTCTATTATTTTATCGGATAATTTTTTTTAAGCAAAAATTTATTGATTAATATTGCTAATAAAATAATTATTATACATCCAAAAATAATAGGGCTTATCAAATAATCATATGAAACACTTCCAATAATTACCATAATTGGATTTCCTCCTGCAGGAGGGTGCACAACATCTAAAAGTATCATTAAAAAAATTCCCACTCCAACAGCTAGGGCTATATTAATATAGATAGGTAAAGGTATAATAGTGACAAAAATAACTCCGACTAGCGATGTTATTAGATGTCCAAAAAAAACATTTTTTGGTTGAGCAAAGGGACTTTCAGGAAAACCAAATAATAAAACCATAGAAGATCCAAATGATCCTGCAATAAATAAACCTAATGCAGTTTTGTAAGTCAAAACTGTCAGAACACCAATTGTAAAAGTAGAAAAAATTCCAGCTAATAAAGCTTTTTTTAAAATTTCTTTATTAATTTTAACCATTTTATTTCAATGCTTTTAGAACAGTTTTTAAAGGAAGTAATAAGCATTCTTTTCTAGAAATATTTTTTTTATCTAATAATTCTTTAAAATCATTCCAATGTTTATTTAAACTAAATTCTCCATTATCAAATATTTTTTCCGCATTAGATACAAAGTTTTTTACCTCATCCACTTTTTTATTCTTTATTTTTCTTGATAATAAACTAACTGATGCTTGACAATAAGAACAAGATTTACATTGGTAGCCCATATCTTTAATAATTTTTTCTTTCACAATCAGACTTATTTCCATCTCATCCCCACAAAGAGGATTTTTATTTTTATATTTATGAGTAGGATTAGTTAAAATCTTATTATTATCTGTATAAGAGGCTATTTCTAAAATACGTAAATCCATTTAATTTCTTTAATTCAATTTTTAATGTTTTATATTTTTAAAATGGAACATAACAATATTTTACCTGTAGTACTAGCAGGAGGAAAATCTAAAAGATTTGGTGAAGATAAATCACAAGCTAAATTAGGAGGGAAAATCCTTGTTGACTATATTCTTAGTGAAATAACATGTAATTTTAATGAAGTCCTAATTGTCGCTAATAGTTCAATTAATCACTTGGACTCTGATAAGATTATAAACATTAAAGATTACAAAAAAAATCTAGGTCCATTAGGTGGTATTTTAAGTGCAATGAAATGGGTTAAAGAAAATAAAAAAAAATATCAATGGATTGCATCTTTTCCTTCAGACACACCTTTTTTTAAAATGGATAACTTTAATGAGTTTTTAAAAAGAGTTAATGAAAAAGAAAGTGAATTGTTTTTTATGAAATCTGGTGAAAAAAGACATAATATATTTGGTTTATGGTCAGTTCATTTAGTTGATCAGCTAGATAAAGACCTTGAAATAGGAATAAGAAAAGTTGAAAGATGGGCAAATAATATTGGTGTAAAGATAATTAATATGACTTTTGAAAAACGAGATCCATTCTTTAACATTAATACAAAAGAAGATTTGAAAATTGCAGAAAAAATTTTAAATGATTAATTATAAACAAGCAAAAAATATTATTAAAAATGCAAAAATTAAAATTCAAGATGAAGAAATATTGATTAAAAATTCTTTAAATCGAGTTAGTGCAAAAGATATTTTTTCTCCTTGCAACCACCCACTATGCGATAATGCTGCTTTTGATGGTTTTGCGGTTAATTCTAATGACACTAAAAGATTAAATAAAAAAAACTCAAAGCAATTTAGAATTTTAGGATCTTTTGCTGCAGGTGATAAGCCATTTAATAAAAAAATAAAAAAATTTGATACAATTGAAGTTATGACTGGAGGAATAATTTCAAAACCTTTTAATACTATAATTCCTATCGAACAAATTGACTTTTATCCTAATAAACAAAATCCAAAATTTATCATAATTGACCATAAAGTAAGCAGAAATAATCATGTTAGATTTAAAGGATCAGATTATAAAAAAGGACAATTAATTATTAAAAAAGGGACCATCATTCAACCAAATCATATTCTAGCTTTAAAAACTTTAGGTGTACAAAAAATAAAAGTAAAAAAAAAATTAAATATTATTTTTTTTTCGACAGGAAATGAAATTTCGAATTCTAATAAAATTCCCAACTGGAAAGTAAGAAACTCCAATAGCAATTATATTGAAAATTTAAATGAAAATTTTTTATTTAATTTTAAAAATGGAGGCATTTTAAAAGACAATCATCAAAATTTATTTAGATCTAAAATTAAAAAAATTTTAAAATCAAAAATTGATATTATTATTACCTCTGGAGCTGTTTCAGCTGGAAAATTTGATTATATTCCTAGTGTTGTAAAAAAATTTAAAATCTCCCACTATTTTAAAAGTGTAATGATCAGGCCTGGAAAACCAATATTATTTGCTAAAATTAGACAAAAAGTTATATTTGGTTTACCTGGAAATCCAATTTCATCTGCGGCATGTTTTAGATTCTTTGTATTTCCTTACATCGAAAAAATATTAAATTTAAGCCCTGAAAAACCAATTAAAGCTTCTTTAAAGAATAATTTTGAAAAAAAGAAAAATTTAACAAGATTTATAAAAAGTAAAATCAACACAACTAAAGATGGTAAATTAGAGGTAGAGTTATTATCTGGCCAAGAGTCCTTTAGAATTAGGTCTTTTGTTGGCTCAAATATATGGGCAGTATTACCACATGGACAATCCAAATTTAAAAAAGGTCAAATTATTGATTGTTTTTTTTTAAACCTTTCAAATAAAATTTTAGATTAAATTCTTTAATTTTTGTTGTAGTTATAAATTTTTAGAATTAATCTTCCGCGAATGCTTGAATTAAAAAACCCAAAAATTGCTGTTCCAGTTGTTTTATTTGCTGGTATTTTATGGTCATTTGGACCGTTAGTAGTTAGATATATGGATAGCCCCAATCAAGTTCCTTGGCAGTATATATTTGGACGAGGATTAACTATTTTTATTATTCTCAATCTTTATTTGTATTTTGAAGAAGGGTTTAAATTTTGGAAAAATTATTTAAAAATAGGTAAATCTGGAATTTTAGGCGGTTCAGGTCTTGGTATCGCAATGATTTCGTTTATTTATTCTATCACCAATACCTCGGCGGCAGTTACTTTATTATGCTTGGCTGCAATGCCTTTTTTTACAGCACTTTTAGCATTTATTTTTTTGAAAGAACAAATTTCTTTAAATGTTTGGATTTCAATAGTGATAGCGACAGTTGGAATAATAATAATGGCTTTTGGCAACACAGGAGAAAATTCTTTTATTGGATTTATTTTTGGAATTACCTCCTCAATAGGTTTTTCAATTTTTTCTGTAACTCTAAGGTGGAGAAGAGAAACACCTAAATTTACCACAGTTGCTTTTGCAGGATTATTTTGTTTTGTTTTTGCTACAGCAATGATTTTATTAAAAGGACAGGTTTTTTTTTCATCAAGTTATAATAGTTCTTTATTTTCTTTACACGGCACTCTAGTTTGTCTTGGATTAATCTTATACTCTATTGGCTCTAAAGCGATTCCTGCTGCTGAATTAACTTTACTTTCTTTGACTGAAGTCATAGGTGGAATTTTTTGGGTTTGGCTTCCTTTATTTGGGATTAATGAAGTACCAGACACAAATACTATAATTGGTGGTTTTTTTCTATTTATATCTTTATTTTATTATAGTTTAATTATGAGATGGAACAAAAGATATATTGGACTTAATTAGTTTTCAGGAGAACATTAAATGGAAAGACCAGATTTTTTTACATTAAAAAATGGTGAAAAAGTAAAATTACCTTTTTCAAACCAAGAATATAACAATAGAGTCTCTAGCCTTAGATCTGTAATGGATAAAAAAAATCTGGATATGATAATTTTAACTTCCATGCATAATATTGCTTATTATACTGGTTTTATTTATTGTTCATTTGGAAGACCTTATGGTTGTGTAATAACAAAAGATAAAATTTCTACAATTTCAGCAAATATAGATGCAAGCCAACCTTGGAGAAGATCACATTGTGATAATGTAATTTACACAGATTGGAAAAGAGATAATTTTTTAAAAGCGATTGTATCTATTATAGGAAGAAATGAGCCTCCAAAAAATATAGGAATTGAATATGATCATATTACCTTAGATATAAAAGATAAAATAACCTCTATATTTACACTCTCTATTTTCTTTGATATCGCAAAAGATCTTATGCAACTAAGAATGATCAAATCCAATGAGGAAATTGAAATAATCAAAAATGGAGCAAGAATTGCTGATATTGGAGGCGAGGAAATTGTGAAAAATATAGTAGAGGGTAATACTGAATTAGAAATTGCAATTGCTGGAAGAGATAGAATGGAAAGAGAAATCGCAAGATCTTATCCAGATGCCGAGTATATGGATACGTGGGTTTGGTTTCAGTCTGGTATTAATACAGATGGTGCCCACAATCCTAAAACAAACAGACAACTTAAAAAAGGAGACATTATATCTTTGAATACTTTTCCAATGATCTCTGGTTACTACACAGCGTTAGAGAGAACTTTATTTTTTGATTATGCGGACGATGCATCTATGAAAGCTTGGGAAGCAAATGTAAAAGTTCATAGACGTGGTTTAGAATTGATTAAACCAGGAGTGAAATGTTCTGATATTTGTCATGAACTTAACGAATTATTTGCTGAGCTTGGTTATCTTCAATATCGAACATTTGGATATGGACATTCGTTTGGTGTACTTTCTCATTTTTATGGAAGAGAGGCAGGGTTAGAGTTAAGGGAAGATATTGACACTGTCTTAGAGGAAAACATGGTGATTTCCATGGAGCCGATGATTATGATACCAAATGGAAATCCAGGAGCAGGTGGGTATAGAGAGCATGACATTCTGGTAGTCGGTAAAAATGGAGCAGAAAACCTTACAAAATTTCCTTTTGGCCCTGAACACAATATTATAAAAGCCTGATAAATATGAGCGTAAATAAAACAATTGTTAGTAGTTGGAACGAATGGGATCCTTTAAAACATGTAATTGTTGGTAGAGCTGATGGAACATGTATTCCAGCACCAGAACCTGCATTAGATGCTAAAGTTCCTGAAGACAGCGATATGCGAGGGCAATTTGGGCCAAGAACTCAGGATAGTGTTGATAAGGCAAATCAACTTTTAGATGATTTCTCTTTAATCTTAGAAAAAAGAGGTATTAAAGTAGATCGACCAACCCCAATCAATTTTAATCAAAAAACATCAACTCCTGATTGGGAAGCTGAAACTATGTTTGGTTGTATGCCTCCAAGAGATGTTCTATTAACAGTTGGAAATGAAATTTTAGAAGCAACTATGAGTTATAGATGTAGATGGTTCGAGTATTTGTGTTATCGACCTTTATTAAAAGAATACTACAATCAAGATCCTAATATGAGACATGAATCTGCACCAAAACCAAGATTGACTGATGAAGATTACAGAAAAGATTATTTATCTGATAAAATTGGAGTTCAAAAGAGGTTAGAGTGGACTGAGCAAAAATATTTTGTAACTACAGAAGAGGAACCTTTATTTGATGCAGCAGATGTTTTAAGGTTTGGTAAAGATTTAGTTGTGCAGCATGGGTTTACTACTAATCTGAAAGGTATTGATTGGCTGAAGAGACACTATAAAGATCATAGAGTTCATGCGGTAAACTTTCCAGGAGACCCTTACCCTATTCACATAGATGCAACTTTTACTCCAATAAAAGAGGGGCTAATTATTAACAATCCTCAAAGAAGACTTCCAAAAAATCAAAGAAAATTGTTTGAAGATAACGGATGGGAAATTGTTGACAGTGCACAACCTGCGCACAACAAGCCTCCAGCACTATGCTATTCATCTGTTTGGTTATCAATGAATGTTTTAGTGCTTGATCCAAAAACAGTTTGTGTCGAAAAAAGTGAGGTTTATCAAGCAGAGCAATTAGACAAATTAGGAATGGAAGTAATTCCTGTTGAGCTAAGAGATGCTTATGCATTTGGTGGAGGACTTCATTGTTGTACAGCAGATGTTTATAGAGAAGGTACTTTAAAAGATTATTTCCCTAAACAATAATAATATAGTACTTATATAATAACTTTAATTAGCACAAAGTAGTGATGAGAGAAATAATATTTAAATTTCGACAAGCTATATCAGTAAATTTGATAATTTTAGGATTAAGTTTAAAGGCCTTTAATTTCTGCGCACTAATTATGTTTTTAAATATTAAAAAAATTAAAAAAATAAATGTAAATTATAAAAGTAAAAATTTAAAAAAAGTTTTAGTTTTTCCTAAAAGTGGAGGAAATGAAGATTTATTAGAAGCATATAATAATAATAAAAATAATAATATAGTTTTTTTTTGGTTACCACGAAAATTTTTAAAAAAGATTCATTTATATTGCTTTAAAGATATTCATTATGACTATTTTACAAAAATTAAAGGATCTGAAAAGATTCATAAAAAAAACTTATATATAAATTCTTTAACAAAAATATTCGATTCCTTAAATAAATTTCTGAACTTTGATGGTTTTTTAAGTTTCAATATTTTTTACTATGCAGAAAAATATTTAGATGAAGTATGTAAAAATTTAAATAAAAAATTTGTTATTATGCATAAAGAGTCCACTTTTACACCTTTAGAAGAAAAAGATGCAACAAAGATTTATGGAAAATATAATGATAAATCTTTCGCAAGTAAAATTTCTGTTTACTCAAATAGTCAAAAAAAGATTTTATTAAAAAGCAAAATTGCAGATAAAAAACAAATTGTTGTAAATGGCTGTCCTAGATCTGACTATTCTTTTAAATTAAGAAAAATAAAGCCACAAAACAATGTTATAGTATTTTACTTAATTGACAAAAAAAGAAGTCAGAACTTAGTTTTAGATAAAAATCGAGTAAATTGGAGTGATCTGTACAATAAGACACTAAAATTTCTTTTAGAATATTCAAAGAACAACCCTGATATTAAATTAATACTTAAAGGAAAAACCGGTGTTCACAACGATTTACTTAATGCAAAATTTTTAACAAAAAATTGTACTTTTATAAATGGTGGAACTGGTGAAAAATTTTTAAAAGAAGCAAAAGTAATTATTGCTTTTAATTCAACTATAATGTTTGAGGCGATAGCAAGTAATAGAAATTTAATTATACCAAATTTCAATAACGAAAATATTAAAAAGGAAGAATTTCAATACAAAATAGAAAATAAAGATTATTTTGTAAACTCAAAATCAAAGTTATTTAAAAAAATAAATTTCTATTTAAATTCAAAATATAAGAATAGAAAATTGACAAATAAGGAAAAAAAAATATTAGATTACTTTCTTGGAAATTCAGATGGAAAATCAGGAAAAAGGGTTGAAAAGTTTTTAAGGAAGACTATTCGTTAAGGATATTTCAATTAAATCGTATAATGTCAATTATATAAATTTAAAAAATTAAATAATTAAGTTATATATTTCTGTAAATATTATTATATGAAATTAGCCGCAGTCATAGTTAGTAGAAAAGATAGTGTTAGGATACAATATAAATCTAGAAAAAAAATTAATGATCAAAGTTTGGTTGAAAGAAAAATATCTCAACTTAAAAAAGTAAAATCATTAGATGAAATTTACTTAGGAACAAATGATTTAAGTCTCAAGAAATTATCAAAAAAGTATAAAATCAAATTTATAAAAAGAAAAAACAAATATTGTGATGAAAAAAAAACGAGCGCAAATGAAATGGTAAAAAATATGCTATCATTTGTTGATGCTGATATTATATTGTGGGCCCATCCCACAAATCCATTTATCAATCATGAGATATATGAAAAAGCAATTAGATTGTTTAAAGAATCTTCAAAAAAATTTGATAGCTTGTTTTCAGCAACTGTAATTAAAAATCATTTTTGGAGTCATCAAAAAAAACCAATTAATCATAAACCTTTTTCAAAAAGACATGTTGTAGCCAGTAAACTACCAGCGATTTTTGCACAGAACGGTGGAATTTTTATTAGATTAAAAAAAGATATGATTAAAGATGGCAGATTCATTGGTAATAAACCTTATATTTTTGGTGTTAATGAAATTGAAGGATGGGATCTTGATCATCCATGGCAATTAGAAGTTGCTAGAACATTAGTTAAATTTAAATATGCAAAATAAATAATTATTTTTATGAAAAAATATTTTTTTATATTAGTATTATTTGTCTTGGGTTTATATTTTATAATTAATTTTACAATAGGTAATAAAAAATTCATTAATCAAAAAAGTTTTTTATCAAGTGAAAATAAGTTTCTAATTAAAAAGTTTCTTTTTCCCTATAAATATATATCACAATTAGAAAATGTGATTCTGGAAAACAAATCACGGTCACCAATCCATTATGTTTTTTTTGCAGTCAAAAAAGAACTTGACTTTAAAAAAAGCTTAATGGATTTTAACACACAAAAAAAAAAAGAGGTAAATCTTTCAAATGGTAAAGTTTTATCGAAATATATATTGAATAATTTTTACACTGGAATTAATCACACACTTCCGGGAAGTGGTTATATAGATTTATATAAAAATAATTTATTTGTTTTATCTGCTCGTGGTATACTTGGATATGCTAAGAATTTTGAAAATGAGATAATTTTTAAGCAAATAAATAATAATTTAAATGATTTTATTGGTTTGGAGCAATTCTATAAAAGAAATTGGTTTTCTTTTAAAGATTTATTAATACATGATGACATGGTATTTGTTTCTTTTACAGAGGAAATAGAAGAAGACTGTTGGAATACTAGTGTAGTTTTTGGGAAATTAGATAATGATAAGGTTGAATTTAATAAATTGTTTTCTAGCAAAGATTGCATTCACTCTATAAATAACATTGATAAAGAATTTAATGCCCACCAATCAGGAGGGAGAATGATTATTTTTGATGAAAATCATCTATTATTATCAGTAGGCGATTATAGAAGTAGGTTTCTGGCACAAGACAAAAATAGTGTTAATGGAAAAATAATTAAGATTAATTTAAATGATAAAAGTTATAAAATTTTCTCAATGGGTCACAGAAATCCCCAAGGTTTGTATCTTGATAAAAAAAATAATTTAATATTAGAAACAGAGCATGGGCCCAAAGGAGGTGATGAAATCAATTTAATTAAGTTAGACGAGCTTAATTATGATGAAGACATACCAAATTATGGTTGGCCAATCTCTTCAGCAGGTGAACACTATAAAGATCCTAATGGAGACAAATATGAGAAATATCCACTATATAACTCTCACAGTGAACATGGATTTATTGAACCGCTTAAATCTTTTGTACCTTCAATAGGTATTTCTGAAATAGTTAAAATCGGAGAAAAAAATTACGTCCTAGGTTCTTTGAAAAAAAAATCACTTTATTTTTTAAAATTAGACAATGAAAATAAAATCATAGATCTTAAGGAAGTTGAAGTATTCGAAAGGATTAGAGATTTAAAGTTTTATAATAATAAACTTTTTTTATTTCTTGAAGATACATCTTCAATTGGAATAATTTCTTTGAGATAGGCTGTTTTTGAAATTGTTAATTTATGATTTTATAAATTATTAGAATATAATTATTTAATGATCTAATTATTAGCTTGGATTTTTTTTTAAAAAATCAATATAATTTACAACCTCATTAAATTTTTTATCGTCAATATCTTTATAGCTAGTATTAAATTTTTTTTTGACACAAATTGAAACATGCGCATAGGGATTTCTTCCATTAGGATGATTTGGATGCTCAGGTAGTTGGCCTTCCAAATAATCGCCAGCTTCCTGAATAATTTTCCAGAGTTTACTTGCGTTTTCTTTGTTCACACCTTCATTTTTATTG
>MDSZ01039736.1_pt1 | contig 10136 bp, 8 predicted proteins | sample 811201 | NCBI WGS metagenome assembly MDSZ01 (sample SAMN05326647, study PRJNA326480) | marine metagenome | isolation source: seawater | place: Indian Ocean: North | collected 2010 | reverse complement strand
TTTTTAAAAAACCTTTGTGTAAACTAACGGGGGACACATGAAATGCGAAAATTTAAATCAGTTAACGAATTAGTTAACTTAATAAAACCAGATTATCCCGTATATTGTATACGGTCTGAAGAGATTAAAAAATCTTTAAAGTTTTTTAAGAATAACTTTCCAGGTAAGATTCTCTATGCTGTAAAAACAAATCCTCATGAAAAAGTGATTAAGCAGATTATTGCTAATGGGGTAAAAGACTTTGATGTTGCATCTATAAACGAAATTAAACTTATTAAAAAAATTAATTCAGAAGTTAAGCTTCATTTCATGCATACTGTTAAGAGCAAAGAAAGTATTTCATCAGCGTACTTTGATTATGGTGTTAAAAGTTTTTCCTTAGATAATAAAGATGAGCTTAGAAAAATACTAGAAGCAACAAACCAAGCTAAAGACTTAAAACTATTTGTGAGAATAGCAATTTCTAACGAACATGCTGAAATTGACCTATCCAGAAAATTCGGTGCTCTACCTTCAGAAGCTTTAGGTCTTGTAAGATTGTGTAAAGAGCATTCTAAGAAATTAGGTATAAGTTTTCACGTTGGATCACAATGTATGGAAAAAATTTCATATTCTAAAGGTATAAGAGAAATAGGAAATATAATCAAAAAAACGAAAATTATTCCCGATATAATTAATGTTGGAGGAGGTTTTCCAGCAGTTTATCCTGATTTAAAACCTGAACCATTAGAAAATTATATGGAAGAAATAAGAAAATCTTTAAAAAATTTAAAACTAAATAAACTTCCTGAAATTTTCTGTGAGCCAGGCAGAGCAATTGTAGCAGAAAGTGGTTCAACGATAGTAAAAGTAATTCTGAGAAAAAAACAAAATCTTTATATTAATGACGGTACTTACGGTTCATTATTTGATGCTGGTGTACCAAATTTTATTTTTCCAACAAAGATGATTACTGATGGTAGAATACAATCTAAAAAATTAACATCTTTTAGTTTCTTTGGACCTACTTGTGATAGCTTAGATTATATGAAAGGCCCTTTCCTTCTTCCAAATAATATTAAAGAAGGTGATTACATAGAATTAGGACAACTTGGAGCTTACGGTTTAACCTTCAGAACTAATTTTAATGGATTTTACTCAAATGAAATATTTGAAGTAAATGATAAACCAATTATGTCTATTTTTGAGGAATCAAAAGATAAAGTTGATTCTTTAGTAGCTTAATGGTTAAAGGTAATGGTCCGAAAATTGGACATAATAAGAAGCCTCTTCTTGGCAATCCTGTAGAACATATTGACATAAAATCATTTGATGCAAGAAAAATTATCGACGGAATGAGCAAGATGTCTTTTACATCAAGAGATACAGCAAGAGCAGCTAGTATTTACAATGAAATGCTTGCAGATAAAAATTGCTCTATTTTCTTAACATTAGCGGGTTCGACGTCTGCGGGTGGATGTATGAGCCTTTATACAGAGTTAGTTAAAAATAATATGGTCGATGCTATAGTAGCCACTGGTGCATCTATTATTGATATGGATTTTTTTGAGGCTTTAGGTTTTAAACATTATCAGGGTTCTCAATTTCAAGACGATACAGAGCTTCGTAAAAATTACATAGATAGAATATACGATACTTATATTGATGAAGAGGAATTACAAGCCTGTGATCAAACAATTTGTGATATAGCAAATCAACTTAAGCCAAAAACTTATACTTCAAGAGAATTTATAAAAGAATTAGGAAAATATTTAAAATTAAATGGTAAAAAAAAGAACTCTTTAATTGAAGCTGCTTACGATAATAATGTTCCTATATTTTGTCCCGCATTTACTGATAGCTCTGCTGGTTTTGGACTGGTTATGCATCAAGAACAAAATCCTCAAAATCATATTACTATCGACTCAATTCGTGAATTTAGAGAACTTACTGAAATCAAATTACAATCAAAACAATCTGGCTTACTGATGATAGGTGGTGGTGTACCCAAAAACTTTATACAAGACACTGTTGTTTGTGCAGAGTTATTAGGTAAAAAAGTTGATATGCACAAATATGCTATACAAATAACTGTAGCTGACACAAGAGATGGTGCATGTAGTAGCTCAACACTAAAAGAAGCTAGTTCATGGGGTAAAGTTGATATCACTAAAGAGCAAATGGTTTTTGCTGAAGCTACTAGCGTACTTCCTCTAATTGCTAGTGATGCTTACCATCGTAAAAATTGGACAAAAAGAGAAAAAAGAAACTTTTCTAATATTTTTAATACTTAAATGGAATACTTAAGTCAGAAAAAGGGTTTCTTAGGTTATGATGCAGTTAATAACTTAGATCCTAAAGTAATAGTTGTTCCATTTGGTCTTGAAAAAACTGTAAGCTATGGAGGAGGTACAAAAAATGGACCAAAAGAAATAATTAAAGCATCTCATCAAGTTGAGCTATTTGACGAAGAGCTAAACAAAGAGCCATATAAAGAGATAGGTATACGAACTATAAAACCGTTCGCTATAAAAAAAAATATTAAACAAGCTCTAAATCAATTATCACAAATTAATAAAAAAATAATTACAGATAATAAATTTCCACTTATATTTGGTGGCGAACATTCTATTACCCCTGGATCTATAGAGCCGATTGTAAATAAATTTGAAGAACTAACACTCTTACATTTTGATGCTCATGCTGATTTAAGAGAAAGCTATCAGGGAGAAAAGTTTTCTCACGCTTCTGCAATAAAAAGATGTCTAGATTTCAAAAATGTAAAGGTAGTCTCTTTTGGTATAAGAAACTTATCAAAACCGGAAATGGATTTTTATAATAATAATAAAGATAGAATTGAAATTTTTTGGGGTAAAGATAAAAAAAAATGGGACAATTTTCGCATAAAAGAGCTTTTTAGAAATAAAACAGTTTACATCACTTTTGACGTAGATGGTTTTGATGCAAGCATAATGCCAGCTACAGGTACTCCAGAGCCAGGCGGACTTTTATGGGAAGATGTATTACCTATTATAAAAGAAGTTTGCCAGATTTCTAATGTGGTGGGTGCTGATATTAATGAATTAGCACCTATAAAAAATTTTGACTCTTACAATTTTCTTGTTGCTAAACTTGCCTATAAAATTTTATCATACACTTTTGAATTTAAGAATTAATCAAATTTTTTATACTCCAGGATATAATTACTAACGCTCCCCCAAGATCACTATTTCTTCTAAATAATAATTTTGCATTTTGTCTCTCTAATAATGTTTTACCAAGAAAGGTTCCCAATCCAAGTCCGGAGTTAGAATTTAATTCCTTTGATTTCGATTTAATATATGGTTCACCAATTTTTTTAATTATATCTTCTGGTATGCCTGGTCCGTCATCATTAATTTTTATTTCAATTAATTTTTTATCACTTTTTAAATTTATTTTCACATTACTTTTAGAAAATTTTACAGCATTACCTATAAAGTTTCTTAGACCATAGATTATTTCAGGCGTTCGCTGAATTGCAATTTTATTTTTATCTTGATCAACTGTTAGATCAATTTTTTTTGATGAAGTTTCTTTGAATGAATTAATTATTTCTTCTAAGAGATCCTCAAATTTAATAGAACTCAAAAAAACGTCTTCTTCAATTTGTTTTCTTGATATCTGTTTTAAAATCTCACTACATCTTTTAGTTTGACTTATTAATAAATCGATATCTTTTGATATTTCATTTTCACTTCCTACTTCTTTTTTTATTTCTTTAGCTACAACGCTTATAGTAGCAAGTGGTGTACCTAAAGAATGTGCTGCTGCTGCTGCCTGACCACCCAATGACTCAAGTTCATACTCTTTAGCTATAACTTCTTGTAATTTGTTTAATGCTTTAGATCTTTTTTTAGTTTCTCCTGAAAAACGAATTCCAAAATAACTTAAAAAAACTAAACCAATAAGAATTGATATAAAAATTCCAGTTTTATAAAAGTCAGGGAAATGAAGTAAGTTCATTTCTTCACCGGGTAATGGTAAATAAAAAAATGAAATAATTAATAAAAGTATAGAGGTAACAAACCCTAGAATTATTGTTGTACCCATGCTTAAAAATGTTGAAGAAACAATTGCTGGTATAATTAATAAAAAAGAAAATGGATTAAATATTCCGCCAGTTAGATATAGTAAAATACTTAGTTGAATAAGATCATAAACTAAAAAAATTGAGGCATAGATATCTTTTAGCTGATTTATCTTTATTCCAAATTGAAGGTAAATATTTGTTAGTAATCCTATGAAAATTATTGCATAACTTAATTTAATTGGAAAAGGCAAGGATAGATAAAAATAAACTAAGTTTATTGCAAAAAACTGTCCAAATATTGCAATATATCTCAGATTTGTGAGTGTATTTTTATCTAAATTAAGGTTCTCTTTTGTGCGGAAAAGAGTTGAGAAATCCATACTTTAATTAGATATCTAAATTTACAACATCCAAAGCATTATTAGTAATAAAATCTTTTCTAGGAGCGACTTCATCACCCATTAATACCTTAATCATTTTTTGATCTTCTTTGGATTTATCTTTGGTCCCTTTTGAATATTGAACTCGGAGCATTGTTCTATTATCAGGATTTAAAGTTGTGTCCCAAAGTTCTTCGGGATTCATTTCTCCCAAACCTTTGAAACGTTGAATTGACAACTTTTCTCTTTGATCTTGTATAATTTTTTTATATTCAATTGAACCTTTTTTAATTTTTTTATTAATTTTACCAACTTCTAAAATATATTCTTCGAGAGCTTTTTCATCTTTTATATAAATACTCTTATTTGCTTTTGTGACTTTGAATAATGGTGGTTGCGCTAAATAAACATGTCCATTTTCAATTAATTGATTAAATGGATAATTATTAAAAAAAGTTAATAATAAAGTTCTTATATGAGAACCGTCGACATCAGCATCGGTCATAATTACAATTTTATCGTATCTCAAATTATCAATATTAAAATCTTTTGAGCCTGTACCCAATGCATTTATGAGAGTAACTATTTCGTTTGATGACATCATTTTTGATAGAGCTTTTGTTGATTGATCCTCACCATTAGACTTACCATTGACGTAAGTGTTTAAAATTTTTCCTCTTAAAGGTAAAACTGCTTGATACTCTCTAACTCTTCCTTGTTTTGCCGATCCTCCTGCAGAGTCTCCTTCGACTATAAATAACTCTGTGCCTTCTCTTTTCTGAATTTGACAATCTGCAAGTTTTCCTGGCAAGCCTGATAGTTCAAATGTCCCTTTACGTCTTACACTATCTCTAGCTTTTCTTGCCACATCTCTCGCCATAGCTGCTTGAGTAATTTTTTCTAAAATAACTTTTGCAATTGAAGGATTTTGATCAAACCATGTTGAAACCTTTTCGCTGATAATATGTTCAACAATATTCCTAATCTCTGATGAAACTAGTTTATCTTTAGTCTGGGAAGAGAATTTAGGATCTGGCATTTTAATAGATAAAACCGCAGTTAATCCTTCTTTAATATCTTCACCTGAAAGAGTAATTTTATTTTTTTTATTGTTCCTGTCAGAAGAATATTTATTTATCACTCTGGTAAGTGCTGTTCTAAATCCAAGCAGATGAGTTCCACCATCTTTTTGGGGAATATTATTTGTGAATGGCAATACTTCTTCTGAATAACCTGCGTTCCATTCAAATGAACACTCTACAACAACGTTATTTTTTGTGGCAGTTACATAAACTGGTTTTTTAAAAATTTCTTTTTCATTCTTGTTTACTAAAATAGGTTTTTTATTATTTATGTGTTTTACAAATTCTAAAATTCCTCCGTCATATTTGTGTGAATATTCTTTAGATTTTTTAGATGTGTTATCAATTAACTTTATGGCTATACCTTTGTTTAAGAAAGCCAATTCCCTAATCCTTTTTTCAAGCGTTGATGCGCTAAATTTTATTGAAGAAAAAATTTGCTTAGAAGGTAAAAAAGAAATTTTGGTACCATTTTTTTTTGTTTTCCCAACTTTTTTCAGTGGTTTTATTGAATTACCATCTTTAAATTTAATTTCATACTCATTTCCATCTCTATAAATGTTTAAATCTAATCTTTCTGAAAGAGCGTTAACTACTGAAACACCAACTCCATGCAATCCACCTGAAACTTTATATGAATCATGATCGAATTTTCCCCCAGCGTGTAATTGGGTCATTATTACCTCGGCTGCAGACACTTTCTCACTTTTATGCATATCTACTGGAATTCCTCTGCCATCATCTTCTACGATAACTGTATTGTCTGCGTTAATAGAAACACAAATGTTTTTACAATAACCTGCTAGAGCTTCATCGATAGAATTATCAACAACTTCGAAAACCATGTGATGTAAGCCTGAACCATCATCGGTATCCCCAATGTACATACCTGGTCTTTTTCTGACAGCATCTAGTCCTTTAAGGACTTTAATAGAGTCAGCACCGTAAGTAGCTTTTTTTTTAATTTCTGAGTTTTTAGACATTTTATAAAGATTTAATTATTATATCATTTTTTTAATCGAATATAAAACCAACTATGGCCAAAGTGACTTAAAACTATTTACTACCAACATTAATAGAGCAAAAAATAAAAATTTTTTTTAAATTTCTAAAATCAGATTTTCATTGGCATTATTACGTAATAACTATTTTTGTCAGATACATCTTCAATTAATACAGGTGAGACAGAGTCTTTTAAACTTATTTTCATATTCTTATCTTCAACTTCAGAAGCTATATCAATTAAATATTTTGAATTGAAACTTATATTTAAATTCTCAGAATTAAAGTTTGCCTTAATTTTTTCATTTCCATCACCTGAGTTAGCGCTATTAACAGAAAGTTGGACATTATCCTTGTTAATATTTAATTTTACACCTTCTTTTCTATCAAGTGAAACACTGGCTACTCTCTCAATCGAATTAATAAAATCTTTTGATGAAACAACAAGGGTTTTCTCATTTGTTGTTGGTACAACTTTTTTGTAATCAGGAAATTTTCCATCTATTACTTTAGATATTAATTTAATACTTCCCAAAACAAATTTGATTTTATTATCACTAGTTTGCATCGTGAGTGAATTTGATGTTTCAGAAAGGAGTGAACATAATTGAAAAACAGTTTTCCTTGGCAATATTAAAGATGAAAAATTTGAAATATTTTCAATTTCCAAACTGCTGGAAGATAATCTATGACTATCAGTGGCCACACCAGTTAAAAATTTTCTTCCATGAGCTTCTGTAAGATGAAGATAAATTCCATTTAAATAGTGCCTTGTATCATCATTAGAAATTGAAATTTTTGTTTTATTTAAGAGTTTCAAGAATCTACTATTATTTAAAGAAACTTCTTGACCTTCAAATTCATCAGCAAATGTAGGAAAGTTATCTGTTGGCAAACATAATAAATTAAAATCTGCATTTTCACTTTTAAGGCTTAATTTATTTTCTGATTTAAGATCAAAGTTTAGCTCTGAATTAGAAGAAATCTTTCTTAAAATGTCATATAAAATTGCAGCAGATGTTGTGGTGCTTCCTTCTTTTATAGTTTTAATATCATTTATTTCATCATAAAAAATAATATCAAGATCAGTTGCAATAATTGATAATTTATTATTTTTTAATTGCAATAAAACATTTGATAAAATTGGTAGTGTATTTTTTTTTTCTACTACGCCCTGAACAAAATTTAATGATTTTAATAAAGTATCTCTTTTAACGACAAATTGCATTTAACTATTGTTCTAATAACAAACTTTTAATCTGACTTATATTTTTTTTCATTTCATCATCCTGCTCAGAAAGTCTTGTAATAGTTTTAACTGCGTGTATCACAGTGGTATGATCACGATTAGCAAACCTTCTGCCTATTTCTGGCAAAGATCTGGTTGTCATTTTTTTTGCCAAAAACATTGCTATCTGTCTTGGCCTAGCTAAGGGTCTTGATCTTCTTTGTGAAAGCATTTCACTTAAAGGAATATTAAAATAATTTGAAACAACATTTTGTATTTTATCAACTGTAATTACTCTAATTTGACTAAATACATCTTTTAAAATATTTTTGCAGTCACCTATATTTAGGTTTTGATTATGGACTCTACTAAATGCAATTACTCTATTTAAAACTCCTATAAGTTCTCTTATATTAGTTTTGCTTTCACTAGCTATATAATTTATTACATCATCACTTAAATTTATATTTTCTTTAAATTGAGTTTGTATTTCTTCAATTTTCTTTTTAATAATTTTTATTTTTAGATCCAAGTCTGGCGCTTCAATATCAACGACAAGTCCACCTGCAAGTCTTGATTTGATTCGATCTTGTACTCTATCTAATTTCATAGGTGATCGATCTGATGAGATAATAATTTGTGATCCCTTATCCATCAAGCTGTTAAATGTATGAAAAAATTCTTCTTGTAGACTTTCTTTTCCACTGATAAATTGAATATCATCAATTATAAATACAGATGATTTTCTAAAAAAATCTTTAAAATTTACCATATCATTTTTTTTAATTGATTTAATGAAGTGATACATGAACCTCTCAGCAGATATAAACATTACGTTATTTTCATTCTGAAGCTCCAGACCGATAGCATTTAATAAGTGTGTTTTTCCTAAACCAACACCCCCACATATATATAAGGGGTTATAACGAGAAATATGTTCACATACTTTTCTGGAGTAAGATAAAGCAATATCATTGCTTTTACCTTGAATAAAACTATTAAAATTCAAATTAGGGTTCAATCTGTTGTAATTTAAAATTGAGTCTTTTATTTCAGTAACTTTATTCAGCTCATCTATTTTAATTAATTCTTGATTTTGTTTACTTTCTTCAATTATTTTAAATTCAATTCTAGTTAAGCTTAGTTTAAAGCTTTTAACTTGCTCTAGAATTTTGTCTAAATAACGTGAAACAATCCAGTCCCTAAAAAAACGTGTAGGCACTCCAAGCACTAAATAATCATTATATTCTTTAACTAATGATATTTTTTGCAACCAACTATTATATATTTCGGTTCCAAACGTTTTTTTAAAAGAGTTCTGTATATCATCCCAAACAAGCGTTTTTTCTTCTTCAGAAATGAAAGCGTTTTGTTTTTTTGTAATATTGTTTTCCATGTAGATAATTAAAAAGAAATTCTATTAACGACCTTTTAAAAAGTTTTTCAACAATTTTTTTCAAAAACAAAAAAAAAATTGGTTTCAGGTTGTACAATAATCGTTCAGATAGAAAAAAAAAATTTTTACAACTCTTTAAACAAAGTTTCAACATTTGGTAAAAAGATTCTAAATATAGATTAAGTTTTTTAACTTGATCAACTTAGAATTGATTATTTTGAAAAGATTTTTTTTGATGTTCTAGAAATTTTTCTTGATGCAGTATTTCGATTAATGATACCTGATTTGGCAACCTGCATTAGAATCGACTGAAATTTTGAAAAATATTTTTTTGCTTTTTCTTTTTCCTTAGCTTTAATAAGAATTTCCATTTGTTTTACAGCATTTTTGTACTTGCTTTTTCTAATTCTATTAACTTGAGTTTGCTTTTTAACTCTTCTTACTCTTCTGATAGCTGATTTAGTATTAGGCATTTTTTACGATTGTATATATGTGCAATTTAATACGGTCAACTTTATTATTTCTGACATTTCTTGCAGTAAAACGTTGCTCGATTCGATACAAGTATTTTACTAATTATACCTCTACAGTTTACTTTTATGCATTTTTTCCCTTTTTGACCATAAACACTAAAATGTTGCTGGTATGAACCTCTTTTTCCACTACTACTAGAAAAATCTTTAATAGAAGAACCCCCTAAAATTAAAGCTTTAACAATAATTTTTTTAGTAAATTTAATAATTTTTTTTATATTGGTGTCAGATAGTATTTTTGTTTTTTTAAAAGGCTTTACGCCACTAAAAAAAAGGATTTCATTTACGTAAATGTTTCCAAGTCCAGATATAAATTTTTGATCCATTAATAGATCTTTGATTGACCTATTTTTCCCTAATATATAATTTTTAAAATATTTAATATTAAATTTTCTACTTAAAGGTTCTGGTCCTAAGTTTTTGAGATGAATGTTTTGCGTGAAATTAGTAAGTTTAATAAACTT
>MDSZ01229188.1_pt1 | contig 10137 bp, 6 predicted proteins | sample 811201 | NCBI WGS metagenome assembly MDSZ01 (sample SAMN05326647, study PRJNA326480) | marine metagenome | isolation source: seawater | place: Indian Ocean: North | collected 2010 | reverse complement strand
TCAGACATTAGTTTATATTCATTTTTCATTGCAATGCTATTACTTGAATCGCCACTTATGTAGAAAAAATTATATATAAATTTACCAAAAATTATTTCATAAAACTGACCTAATTGGATTCTTTTTATTGCTTTTTTAATTAATTGAAATAAAGTTGAATTGTGAAGAATTTTAGTGAGGAAATCTTTAACATATTTTTTTTCAAAGGTTTTAACCTTTAAAGTATTATCAAGATATACATATGATTTATTTTGAACTTCATAATCGTGTAGGTGTAATCGATCAGGGTTTACAAATATTAAAAACAAACTTGACTCATTATAAACATTTAAAAAAGATAGATAAATATCTGATAGGTTTTGTTCGCCTAAACCTCGATTAATAAATGAGTATTTTTTTTTCAAAGTATCTTCAATTACTCTTTTTATATCATTCATGAAATGATCTCTATTAAATAGCTGATTTGCTTCAACAAAAGAACCCCCAATAAGAAAAATATTTTTTTCATTATTAGTATCCAAAGTGTCGCCCTTGAAACCATTCTCATTTATTCCACCCCAATAAAAGCCTTCATTGAAATTAATCAAATTAACATTTTTTTTGCGCTTAATTGGATCTTTATCAAACACACTGGAAGATATTGACTGTATTTCAGTGAAACGCATGATTAAATCCATAAAAATTAGTGTCAATACAAAACTTGCAATAAACAATATTTTATTCATATAAACTTAAAATTGAAAATAAATAAAAGGATTTGGTTCTATTTGGAACATTAATAAAAAACAAGTAAATAATACACCCATCATTAATCCATACCTAACACCACTTCTTTTTATTGATGCTAAATATAGGTGGGAATCTGTTTTATATTCGATGATATCAATGATATAAGACAATGAAAAGTAAAAAAATAAAATTATTATCATTCTAAAAGAGAACTCACTAGTTTCAAAATAAATAATTTTACCAATGAAAAGTATCAGGTCATCTAAGTTTGAAATTCTAAAAAACAACCAAGTTAAAAGGACGAGCAAATAAGTACCAAAAATTTTAACTACTGATGTAACTAATCTCTGAAAATCAGTATTTAAAATAGTTCTATGCTTTGATGATATTATTTTGTGAATTATCAAATATAGTCCGTGAAGTAATCCCCAAATAATAAAATTCCAACCTGCTCCATGCCACAGACCTCCAAGCAACATAGTTAAAAGAAGATTTCTATAAACTTTCCAAGTGACTAGCCTATTACCCCCCAAAGGTATATACAAGTAATCTCTGAGCCATGTGCTAAGAGAAATATGCCACCTTTGCCAAAATTCTTTTATTGATTTTGAAAGATATGGCTGATTAAAATTTTTCATCAATTTTATTCCAAATAACATAGAAACTCCTCGGGCTATGTTACTGTAACCAGAGAAGTCAGCATAAATTTGTAATGAAAATAATAAAAGAGCAAAAATCAATTCAGGGCTAGTATAATAACTGATATTTCCAAAAATATGATCTACAAATTTTCCACAATTATCACCAATAAACACTTTTTTGAAATACCCTGTGATAATTAGGATAAATGCTGGCTCTAAATTTTGATATGAGGTCTTGAGATTTTTTGATAATTGAGGCAAAATATTTTTAGCCCTTTCAATAGGACCTGCAACTAATTGTGGAAAGTAGCCCACAAATAATGCAAACCTTGTAAAATTTTTAACAGGCTTTACTTCGCCTCTATAGACATCTATAGTGTATGACATAGTTTGAAATGTATAAAATGAAATACCTACAGGAAGTATAATATTTAGTTCAACATATCCTAGCTCCAGACCGGTCTTATGCGCTAATAATTTTAAATTTTGAATAAAAAAGTTCAAATATTTAAAAGCACATAATATTCCTAAATTAAAAATAATGCTAAACGTCAATAATCTCTTTTTAATTGCTTTATTAGTTGAAATGTATATTGCTTTAGCGATGTTGTAATCAACAATTGTTGAAGAAAATAATAGAAATGCAAATCGCCAATCCCAAAATGAATAAAATAAATAACTAGAAGTAGTTAAAAATAAAATTCTAAATCTGTATGCTAATGAATTAAATATTATTAGGGTTGATAGAAAAAAAAGAATGAATGTGAAAGAATTGAATAACATTTAATCGATGATACTTTTAAAAATTAAACTTTAGTATCCTTTTTATTTTTAATTGCTTTAAGGTGGTGTACCATCTCCTTTGACCGGTTTTCTATAGTTTGTTCACTAGCTAGTTTGAAACCATTCTTTATTATTTTTTTTCTTAAGTTTTTATCATTAATTATTTTTTTGATCGCATTATATAATTTTTTCACACTTTTAGGTTTGATAAGTAAGCAGTTATCATTATCATTTAGAAAAAAAGGTATGGAGCCTACCTTTGTAGCAACAACAGGCATTGAATGAGCCATTGCCTCCCAAATAGTTCTTGGAAAACCCTCGTTTCCAGTGGAAGGCATAATATATATATCATTTTTCTTGTAAAATGAAAAAAGCTCCTCGCCCAAAGGTTTATATCCATGAAATATTACAAAATTCTCTACACCCAAACACTTCGAGTGATCAGCAATTTCATCTTCAATGTTATCATTTTCACTAGCCCAACCGACAATATGTAATTCAACTTTATATTTATCTTTTATTAGTAGAGATAATGAATTCACAAGTTCAAAAAGACCTTTCCCCCTATCAATTCTGCCAGTGTAAAGAAGCTTTACAGTATTACTTTGACAGGTATCATTCCTAATGTGAAGATCTTGTTCATATAAAGTAGTTGTCCTAATTATTTTGATTGATTCAACACTATTAATATTGTCATCATGGAGAATTTTACTATTTACGATTAAATCACTTCTATAAACGCAGAGATTCTGCAGAAAACGGTTCCAATAGTTCCAGAGAATTATTATTTTTTTTCTAAAATAAGGTTGGGAGAGCTCGCTCAATCCTTTTGTTTGATCCGCAATCAACATATAAACTTTTTTAGTGTTTCCCAAAAACAAAGAAAAATATGGCAAAAGAGGTGAGGGCCCTCTTAACAAAAATAAATCAATCTTATTTTTTTGAGCAAAGATTTTTTTGATAAAATATAGAAAAAATAACTCTCTTAAATATATTTTTAACCTTGGACCAATATTTATTAATAATATTTTTGATGACTGTACACTATAGTCTAAATATTTTTTTTCGATTCTAGTTGGAGAATGTAAAAAACAAATTATTTTTTCTACTTCTTCATTTGCTAAACCATCTAAAAACCTACCAATGTATCCTGGCATTTTAATAACCCCATCTTCAATTATAGCTGGAGTGTGAAAATGGAAGCCTAAAATCATGGTTGTAAAAAATATTTATCTTTAGTCCTTTTATATGTAAAAGAAGCTAAAAAAGCTAAAAGAAAGTAAACTAATGAAACCAAACTCAGAAAAAAAAACATAATGAACATAGGCAACAAGCTTATCAAGGCGGATGAAGTATATACGCCGATATTTGAGGGAGAAAGCTTTAACATATTTATATTGAATTTCAATTCATCTAAATAAAATTTTATAAAAAATACTAAAACTAAAAATCCTATGATCCCAAGCTCTACCCAAAATGTTAAAATAGTATTGTGATGATTGTGCCCTGCTATATAGTTTTCCGAAGTGAAACCATAACCCGTTATGGGGCGCTGCTTGATTAAATTTACACCACCCACTAGCATAGCAATTCGATTATTATAATCTTTTGCCTCTCCTTTAAACATTGTGATGAGTTTAATATAGTTTTTTATGTGAAATCTTGGGTCGTTACTATACTTAGAAATAAAAATAGAACCAGCAATGACCGCTATAGCAAGTAGGGGTATAAACATAAACCCAACTTTTTTATTACCTTTGAGTTTTCTAATTAAAAGGAATAACAAAAAAGTTGAAAAAATTAATGATAATAGCCCACTCTTTGAACCTGAAAAAAGTAAACTGAATAACATGATAATAATCAAAGATATAGGAAATATTAATCTGATAATACTTATTTTTTTAATTTCAGTGATTCTATTTAAAATCATACTTGATATTATCGCTATAATTGCCATTCCAAAAAGTAACCCCAAAGCATTTTTATCTTTTCCTCTTCCAGCCATTTCTCTAAAAAGAGCAGTAGTAGTTGACATATATTCATTAACAACAAAGACTTTAGCTATTCCAATGTATATGATAGTAAATAAAAAAACCTTTTTAAATTCTACTTTCGACATAAATGGAATTAACAAAAAAAACGAAAGGTTTGTTACTAGAAGCCCAATAGAGGCAATAGTGCTGTAAGGGTTGAAAAATATATTCAAGACTATAACAAAAAATAGGATTGAATAAACTTTTTTAAACTTACCTAAATATTCCCACTTTATTCTTTCTCCGTTTACAATGTATACTAAAATCGCTGTAATAAAGGAATGGTACCATCTTATCATTTCATTATCAAACGGTGTGGTACTTGTAGTAATTAAGAAAAATGATAACGCACCAAAATGACAAAATATTTTTTTTAAATTAATATTAATCAAATTGTACATCCTTAAAAATAAAATCAGCCAATAATTTTGCACACTTTTGAACAGAATATTTGGTTGATTCTGCATATGCGTTTTTAATAATTTTTTCTTTCAATTTTTCATTTTGTTCTAGTTCTATTACTGCCTGCACAATCGCATTTGATTCTTTTGGCTTTATGAGTAATCCATGATATCTATTTTTGATCACATCTCCTATACCTCCGATATCTGTTGCAATTATTGGACAAGAATTTGCTGCTGCCTCCCATATAACATGAGGAAAGCCCTCCGAATAAGATGGTAAGATAAAATAATCAGAACTACGATAATACTCAAAAAGTGCTTCTCCAAATTCTACAAAACCATTAAAAGAAATATTTCTTTCCAGGCCATTTGTTTTTACAAAATCTTCAACTTCGTATAAAAAATTTTTTGAACAAAAATTTCCAACCACTTCAAGGTTTGTAGAATAACCTAATTCATTCAAAGCCTTCAAAGCATTAAGTAATTCAACAATCCCTTTGTTGGCCTCAATTCTCCCACAATAAAAAAGCTTAATTGGATTATTTTTACTCCTTCTAAAATTTTTGTAATAATATTTTTCACTAATCGTGTTTGTGGGTATGAACACAGGCTGTTTTTCATAATCATTTTTTGAAACTAAATTAGTACCATTTACCAACAAACTCATGTTTTTGATCAACTTTCTAAATTGGTGGCGCCTATAAAATTTAAAAAATATTGAGATCAACTCAGAAATAGAAGTAATCCTTAGAGTGGTTAAATCAAATTTTTGACTTCCTACTAATAAATAATATTTTTTTGCATATCTTACATTTACATTATTTATGACAAGACTTTGCCTAGGTGTTATACCTCGAATTAAAAAAACATCATATTTATTATCAATTGTTTTTATTACTTTTTTAATTCTTAACCGTTTATTAACTGCGTCATAATATTTACCAGGCATGCCTAATGAGTGAAGATTAATTTTATTATTTTCAACAAGTATATCCTGAGCTGCTTTCTTTTCAACAGAACAATGAAATAATAGGCCAATTTGATCAAAATATTTTGATAAATTAATTATCCATTCTGCTATAAATGATTGCATCCATATACCTTTATCATCCTGAAAGGCAACTGTATGGTGATGAATTAATAAGCTTACTTTTTTCATTAAAATACTGACTATAATAATTAAGACTTAAATGTTATATAAAACCTACATAAGTACTAACAGTTAAATTAGTTTTTTATAATTTTATCAATGAAACTTGATATAGCAGACTTTGCATCTCTAGTTTTGTAATTAGCAAAGTACTCATTTAAAAATTCTTGAGTTTTTAAATGAATAGTATGGTCAAATTTTTCCGAAATAAGCTCCCTAATTAAATTATTAACTTCATTTTTGTTTTTCGCATGGTATGTGGCTCCAAAATTTATAAATTCATTATAATTTCTTTGAAAACTGTCAGCATTAAAGGTAATTACTGGGACCCCCATAACCATTGCGTCAATTGCTGCAGTAGAACCAGTTGTGATTAATAAATATGATTTTTTGAGAAAATAAAAGATATTCTTATCGCTATTATGACCAGGAATCACTTTTATATTACTATGCGAAATAGACCTTTTGTTTGATTTGTAATATTCTATTTTATCTTTAATATGAAGTTTAAAAATAAAATTAACATCTTTATTTTCTTTACATATATCTGTAATCATTTTTACGTTAGATTTATGTTCCTTCAAGCCTGTCATATGTCCAGGACCTGAAAATGCAACAAGTACAAATTTTTCATCATTTGAAATTTTAGATAAACTAGATTTGAAATTATCAAGCCAAGGTGCCCCAACGATTTTTAAATTATTCTCACTAATACCCTTTGATATCATTATGTTATTTGGAATTCGACCCCATGTAAAGTAGGTATCTACTAGAGGGTTATTTGTGATTGGGTCTTGCAAGTCAACCCTACCATGCTGGATAGACATAGTTTTTAATCCTCTAGACTTTGAAAAAATCGTAGCTAACCGTCCCTCATATGTATTAGAGTTTCCTATTAACATTACACTAGGCTCACTTAGCATTAAAAGATTTTTAAGGAGTTTATCCAAACAATAAAACTTTATTAAATGTTTAGACAACACAAATTGGCTGCTACTAAATAATATACTAGAAACAGATTTATCTAATTTTATATTTATTAATGCTTTTCTAAACTGTATAATATTTGAAACGTATGATCTAAATATTTTGATAAAATCAAAGAAATTTAATTTTATATAATTATTTAAGAATATGCATCTAAATCCGTTGTCTTTTATTTTATGATAATGCGATCTTGTAAAAGTTATAAAAAGTATCTGTCCTATGTTTGCATTATTAAGATTTCTTAGTATGTCAAAAATAGCTACGAGGTGACTGTCTGTTTTTGGTACTATAACAATTTTAACATCATTTAGATTTAAATTTGTATTTTTGGAGAAATTACCATTATTGTAAACGAAACTTCTCAAAAAAGATCTAAAATGGTTACCCTTTTTTATTCTTTCATCTTGCAACATATCACTAGCACTGCCAATTATATCAGCCTTAAAAACATCAAATATTGAATGCCCATTATATAATGAACCATTATTATCATTAACTAGATAAGATGTTATTAATTCAAGAGTTGAACTCGCTAATTTTAAAGAGTCTATCCTTGATAAAACTTTATTTGAAGATTTCAAGTATTTCTAAAGATTTATTGTTCCCAATTATAAACTGGAACTCCATCAACTTTACTAGCAAATCTACCTCTATAATAATCGCGGTTTAACATTTCTTCTTGAGTGAGGTCTCTTTTAGCACTACCAAGTGTTTCAGGCCAATTTGGGTATTCTAAATTGATTTGCTCCATACGCTCATATCTAGTAAGGTTGGCAAAGTTTTTCAATTCTTTCAGTTGGGAAGGATTTATTGATACTGGGCCATCTTTTGTTTCTGACTCACCTAATATTGTAAAATGCCTTTCGATTACATCAGCGCCCATAGCTAACGCAATTTTACTAGCAAGAAGATTAGTATCTTTAACCTTAGTATGGTCAGAAAAACCAACTTTACTTGTGAATTTTCTTAAAAAAGAAAGTCTTCTCATATTTAGTTTTTCTAGAGGCGTTGGATAGATTGTAATACAATGAAGAAAATATAAATCGTTGCCACTTAATATTTCTGAGCATTCTTTTATCTCATGATCAAATGTAGCACCAGTGGACACAAAAATCTTTTTCCAATGTTTTCTGATATTTTTAAGCAATGAAAAAGAGGCACAATCATAACTGGCAATTTTTACTGCATCATAACCTAAATCTTTAGCTTTTTCGATAGAGCCTTTTGTAAATAAAGTAGTTAATGGAGATACTCCAGCAGATATGCACTCATCAATAAACCAAATTTCATCCTCAATTGAAAGATCCAGTTTTTTTAATCTTTCATATTCATCTTTATAGGGTCTTTTTATTGTTTTAATAGAACCATCATCATTAATCTCACCAAGATTAAATCTACTTCTATTTGTTAAGTCCTTTGACTGAATAGATTGTATTTTTACATAATCTGCTCCATTGATAGCAGCTTCATGTATCATTTTCTTCAAAATATCACGATCTCCATTATGATTTTGACAACACTCTGCAATAATAATTGGATTCATACTAATAGCTCCTTTAAAAAATTTTGTTTTAAAATTTATGTCTCTTCAAATTAAATCAAGAAGATACCCATTCTATAAAAGAAATAATCATTAGTAAGGGGTATAATAACTCGAGGAGATTTTATTTTTTCCCACCTAAATCCTATCAATCCCTTTCTAGAAAAAACAACTCCGCTAATTCGATTGATCATTTTTTTAATATTTTTTATTGATTTAAATTATCGTTTATATGACTTAAACCCATATATATACCGGGCTTAGATTTCATAAAATCAGAGTCATTAAAATGGCTCCAACCATCAAAAATAATGAAAGGAGAATTCAAAAATTCAACCATTTCAATGCAATTTATTGAAGCATAGGATGGATGATTATTTAAAAATAAAACTACATCAACATTATAAAAACCATTTGGTAATTTAACTGTATTTGGTTCAATCAATTTTAAATCTTCGTCCTTAACAACATAGTCATGAATTTTAATATTTTTATTTATTTTTTTTAATCTATTATAGAATGCTACGGATACTGAATCCCTAAGGTCACTAGTGTCGGGATAACCTTTGAATGCCATACCACAAATTAGAATATTTAATGAGCTAATATCATTATTTATTACATCCATCTGTTTAATTAATCTACTTATTGAAAAATCTATCATATTTTCATTAATGTTTCGTCCATGTTCAAACAAAGATAAATTCAAAGTATTACTATCATATAATTGACTAGATAATATGTAGGGGTCTTTGCTTAAACAAGGACCACCTACACCAGGGCTCGGCCTTGGCACTAAATCTCTGGGGTAATTAGAATTGGCATCTTGAATGCACTCATTTATATCAATATTGAACCTAGATGCAAGATGAGCTAATTGGTTTGAGAATGCAAATGTCAAATCTCTAAAACAATTATTTATAAGCTTAGATAATTCAGCAGATTCTATTGATTTTACGCGCACAATCAATGGTGTTAATTCACGGAAAATTGCTACTGTCGATTCAACACTATCTCTGTTAAATCCTCCTACAATCTGGGGTAAACTTCTAAGTTCTTGTAAAGCCTTACCCTCAATAGTACGTTCGGGAGCAAAAGCTATATGAAAATCAGAACCCACCTTTAAGTCTGAAGTTTTTTCTAAAAGAGGTATAAAGTGATTTGATGTAGTGCCGACTGGTACTGTTGATCTTAAAATCACAAGATCACCAAATGATAAATTTTTTCCTATATCATTTGCTGCCTCTAATAAAAAATCTAAATTAGGAATTTTATTGTCCCCACGATCCACGATTGGAGTCCCAACAGCAACTATATAAACATCTCCATTTCTTGGAATGTCAGTCGTAATTGTTAAGTTATTTTTTAATTGCTGCTTCAATAAATCATTAATTCCGGGCTCATGTACATGAGAAGTGCCATCATTTAAATTAGAAACGATTTTTCTAACTTTATCTATACCTGTTACTTTAAAACCTATTTCTGATAATTTAAGCGCTAAAGTAAGCCCAACATATCCAAGTCCGAAAACTACTATATGCCTGTGTGTTGCAACATTTTGCTCCCAGAGTTGATGATAATTAAGTATTTTAACAGGGATACTATCATGGTCGACAAGTATAATCTGTCCAAGAAATCTTTTACTTCTTCGATTTTTTTGTTCTAATCGTTTTGGCAAAAGTTTAATGATATTTTGAAAATCCTCATTCACACTAAAGTAAATAGGACTTGAATTCATAATATCGTTTGCTTTTTGATTTATCGAGCTATTTTTAATCAATGATCTTCTAACATCTCCATCAGTAATTGTACCGATAATCTTATCAGTTTTGTCAACGACAATTACTATTCCAGCTGGAAGACCATGCTT
>MDSZ01234927.1_pt1 | contig 10138 bp, 10 predicted proteins | sample 811201 | NCBI WGS metagenome assembly MDSZ01 (sample SAMN05326647, study PRJNA326480) | marine metagenome | isolation source: seawater | place: Indian Ocean: North | collected 2010 | reverse complement strand
GTTAAGCCATTGCCACCGTTTTTCTTAGCTTTAGCTTTTACTCTTTTAGGTTTACCGTAACCAGCTTTTACTTTTTTCTTCATTGAACCATATCCAGTTTTAACTCTCTTGGTTCCTTTCTTTTTCATTTTTTTCTTTTTACCATGATATCCAGGCATCATTTTCTCCTTTTTCTTTTTGTTGTTTTCTTGGGTTTAGTACTACCATACATACGCTTGTACTTTTTGGTATATTTACTAGTTTTTGTTTTACGAGGCTTACCAGTTTTTTTATCTATATCAGTTGCAAAGTAACCATAAGCTGAAGGGTCAGTAGATTTAGTTTTACGTCCCCTCGCAATTTCACGTTTCTTTTTGGCTTTATCTTTTTTAGACAACCCAGAAAGATAACGTTTTTCTAGCTTACCACCTTTCTTTAAAACCGATTTTTTCTTTTTTCTGGCCATAATTAGAACCTCTTAATTAAATCTTTGTTCTTCTTTTTAAATTTCTTATGCTGTAAAGCTGTGCGTCCCTCACGGGCCCACTTTGCATTTAATTTAGCTCTTTTTTGTTTTCTATCCTTAGCGTTTCTGTTAGGCATTATTTCTTTTTCTTCTTTCTCCAACTTAATGGATTTAGGTTTAGTTCTGTTTCATACCATTTTAATTGCTCTTGTAATTGAGCTAATTTTGCATCTTCTTCATGTATATGCTTCTCAACAAGCTTTTGAATTTCCAAATCTGCTTCGGCCAATTCTTGTTCAAGCGTTGAAATCCTATTTTCCATACGCCAATAACCATAAACCAAACCTCCCAACAAAACTGCTATTTGCCCTAACCATTTTAAATTTATTGATATTACCGCATTATCGTCTATGATATTACTGCGATAACTCCTAGCGGTTTGTGGTTTATCATTACTTGACATTGTGTGCTAATACTCCATTTACAAAATAATTATCGGTTTCTTCCACATCCATAACAGCCCAATCTATCCAATCGTTTGTGACATAAGTCACAGATGTCACTTCAACCTCAGTATTATCAAATTTATAAAGCTTGTCCCCTGACTGTAAAGCCCAGGCTCTTTTCCAAGTCCAAGTACTATTTCTTTTAATTAATAATGGATGTTCTGCAGTTACTTTTAAAAAATCGTTATTAATGTTAAAGTAATGGTTTTCACTACCGAACCTAATTCCTTTAACCGTAGAGTTAGTAAGTGTAGGGGTAAGAGTAGCTGAACTTTCATTTAAAAATATGTGAGGTAAATCTGAACTAGTTAATTCTTCAAATTGTACTGATTTAACAGAATCACCTACTTCAATAGATCCATAAGCCTTATTAGAGTTATCACTCATAAGAACTGGGGTAGCTATTTCAAAACAACCGTCTTGACCCTTCTGACCTTTTTGTCCTTTTTGACCCTTCTGACCTTTTGGTCCTGGGCCTCCACTACCTGATCCCGATCCTCCCTGAGGTCCTGTTTCTCCTTTTTGGCCTTTCGCTCCTGCGCCTCCCGTTGGCCCTTTAGCTCCAGTATTTCCTTGAGGTCCTGCACCGCCTGTAGGCCCTTTAGCTCCTGTAGCACCTTTTTGACCTTTAACTCCTTTAGAGCCTTGTCCTCCTGCAGCACCTTTTTGACCTTTTTGTCCTTTTTGGCCCTTTTGACCTTTAACTCCTTTAGATCCTGTAGGTCCTTTGGCTCCAACTTCACCTTTTTGACCTTTACTACCTGCTCCCGTAGAACCTTTACTACCTTGCGGTCCTGCTCCTCCTGTTTGACCCTTTTGACCTTTTGGTCCTGGTCCTCCATCTGATCCTGTTGTTCCCTTACCTCCTTGAGGTCCTGCCCCTCCTACTTCACCTTTTTGACCTTTCGGTCCTGGGCCACCTGCGCCTCCTGTTGTTCCTTTAGATCCTTGAGGTCCTGCTCCTCCTACTTCACCTTTTTGTCCTTTAGGTCCAGGAGGTCCGTCTCCACCCGTTGTTCCTTTAGAGCCTTGGGGTCCTGCTTCACCTTTTTGTCCTTTATCACCTTTAGGTCCAGGAGGTCCATCACCGCCTGTTGTTCCTTTAGATCCTTGAGGTCCTGCAACTGAACTTGCTTCTCCTTTTTGACCTTTGGGTCCATCGGGGCCTGTAACTCCTTTAGATCCTTGAGGTCCTGCCTCTCCTTTTTGCCCTTTATCCCCTTTAGGGCCTAATTCTCCTTTTTGACCTTTTGGTCCTTTAGCACCTTGAGGTCCTGCAACTGTACTAGCAGGTCCTTTAGGCCCATCGGGTCCTACTGACCCCTTAGATCCTTGAGGTCCTGCCTCGCCTTTTTGCCCTTTATCCCCTTTTGGGCCTGCAACTGAACTTGCTGGTCCCTTAGAACCTTGAGGCCCCGCTTCACCTTTTTGGCCTTTATCACCTTTAGATCCATCTGATCCGGGACTACCGCCCCCACCTGCTGGGCCTTGTTCGCCTTTAATCCCTTGTTCACCCTTAACACCAGCTGGTCCACCACCTGAGCCGCCTTTAACTGATATATATTTGAAATCGTTAGTTGACATTAAGAGCTTCCATTGTTACGATTTAAAAAGCGAGTCCCAAGCTACTTTAAACATCGTGGCAATAGAAGCGGGTATAAATACCCAAAATGCTTTAGAGGAGTGTTCCCTAAAAGCTGAATTCTTTTTGGTTTCAGCCCAAAGACCAGTGTCTGGATTGAATAGGTTCTCTTTGATAAACTTTAAATCTGCACGATTTTTTTGATGAGATTCCTTCATATCTTTTTCTATCTCATCTAATCGATATAATATCAGTTCTAAGTCTTTTCGATCCTGTCCGTTCATGCATTAGTCTCTTTCAATCGAAGATTGGTGGGTTATCCTAGCCTAATAATATAATAATTATTCGTGAAAGATTTACAATACTTATTCTTATATTCTTAAAAATGTTATTCAACAAAATCTACATAATAAATCTTTTAAGGCGACAGGACCGTAAAGACCAATTAACTCAACGATTAAATGCTTTAAACTTATCTTCTGAAATCGAAGTAATTTGGGTTGAAGCAATAGATGGCCAAGGATTACCAGAAGATGTAATGCATGATCCGAAAACTCAAGTAGTTCCATTCGTTGACCCTGGTTCAGGCAGGTCTATGACCTTTGGAGAAGTGGCTTGTGCATTATCTCACCATAAAGCTTGGTCTCAAGCATATCAAGACCTAAAAGATGGTGAAAGTTGTTTAGTATTAGAAGATGATGTAACCTTTACTGAAAATTTCAATGATATAGTTGAACAGTTATCTAAACAAAAAGAAAGTTTAGAATATGATCTATTATATATCGGCAGTAAAAAGGTTGATAGCAACCTAGAAGAAAAAGATTACAATAGTTTATTATTAGAACCAAACTATCGGTATTGGTGCTCAAGTATTGTATATACTAAAGAGGGATTGAAAAAAATATTAGACCATGACTATTTGGGTAGGATATCACCTGCAGATGAATTTATCCCTGCAGTAATGGGATTTGGACAAAAACAAATTATAGATAGTTTAAAATCAAAACCTAATGTAAAAGGTTTAGCATTAAAAACTAATATAGCATACCAAGAGTGGACTAATTTTCACAATAGCGATACTGAAAAAAGTAGAACATTTATGACAAGCTTAGTTAATGAAGAAGAATTTAGAGTATTAACAGTTGGTAGTGATTATACTGATGGATTAAAAAGATTAGAAAAATCTTTACAAGTATATTCGCACAGTTACAAGATATTAGGATTAGGGGAACCTTGGTATGGTGGTGATGATATCCTTAATAATCCAGGGGCAGGTCAAAAGGTTAATATTTTAAGAAGAGAATTAAAAGCTATAGTAAAGTCTGGGTCAAATCCCTTAATATTATTTTTAGATGGCTATGATACAATGGTATTAAAAGCAGCTCCCCATATTATTGAAAGGTATAAAGCTTTAGGACATAAAATTTTATTTGGTGCAGAAAAGACATGTTGGCCCGATAGAAGCCTAGCTAGTGCTTATCCCGCATCCCCTACACCTTGGAAATATTTAAATTCAGGTCAATTTTTAGGTTATGCTAAAGATTTATTAGACTTAATGGAAGATGGGATTGATGATGCAGATGATGACCAGCTTTACTATACTCAAAAGTTTTTAGAAGGTAAGCATGGAATAGGATTAGATTATACTTGTGATATATTCCAATGCTTAGCAAGCTCTTATGATGATGTTGTAGCAGATCACGGATATTCTGAATTAATAAATAAGTTTACAAGTACTTGGCCTTCAGTAGCTCACGGTAATGGTAATATTGATTCTAAATACTACTTTAATTATTTGAGTAGTTTTTTAGCTAATAATTTTAGAGAAAATTATGGATACCTTGAATATAATTCACCCGATGGCTTTGACCTTTGGAATACTCGAGTTTTAATCAGTGTATTTGATACCTCTAATAATCCCGAACATATTTATAACTGCTTAGATTCATTAAGATTTATTGAATATCCTAAATCAATGCTAGGCCTTGCTATCTATACATATAAAAATGATAGAAGAAGAGGAATTATGAGGTATCTAGCACAAGGTGATTTTATTGATTATGAAAGTACTATGGTAATTTCAAATGATTTAAAAGACAATGATGATAGATGGTTAAAAACCCGAAACCTTGAGCTTGCTGAAGATTTCAATTATAATTTTTGTATTAACTCAAATATTTATTTAGATAAAACCGATATACTAACAAATCTAATGGGATATAATAGATCCATAATAGCACCTGTAATAGGTAAAAACTTTTGGCTAACGGTAAATCCACAAGGCTGGCAACATGAAACAGTTGAGGATACCAAAGTTTTAAATGGAACATATAAAGGAGTTTGGGCTGCAGCTTTTATCAATAGTTGTTATTTGATAGATTGCTCAATCATACCTACTATAAAAGAATTTTTTAAAGAAAGCTATAATGAAGAACGTGGAACGGACATGGCTTTTTGTTATAACCTTGTCGCAAAAGGCTTTGTTCCTTATGTGGTAAACCTAGACGAGGGGTATGGAGAAATTCAGTGACATCAACAGATGCTTACGACGTAGTAGTCAATTATAAAAATGCAAAATTAGACGGACCCGCTTACTCACCTGCAAATGATATATTGGTGATTCCTATGTGGACAGAGGAATTTTGTAAAGCAGTTTGTATATTGGGAGATACACTTGATGAATATACACCCTTACAAGCTGACTTAGATTCTGGTTATGCACCAGGCCAAGAAATAAGAATAAATAGAATAAGTCCTAGATTCTTTGAAAATTATACAAAAGACTGGGATGAAAGAATATACCCTAAGGTACAGTCCTTCTATGATAATCCGTGTAAATTATATGGACATAGGATGCCTTTTTTACTTAAATACACTATGGATACACAACAATCAATGGATCAGCACACTGATACTTCAATGATAACTACTACAATGATTTTAAACAGTGGAGATGAGTTTGAAGGTTCACACCTTACATTCCCTAGACAAAATTGGAATTCAAAAGATTTACCTATGGGCCATGCGGTTATCTTTCCAGGTTTAGTTACCCACCCACATTTTGGATCCGAATTAACTTCAGGGAAAAGATATACGTTTGTACATTGGACAAGAGGGCCACATTTCCCCAACACTGAAGATATGTAATGAATGAGATAAGACCTATATTCCCAATTCCTTTAGGCGTTGCGAGCCTAGCGGAGGGAATGGCTGAAAAAGTAGTTGATGCAGTATACGCATTACAAAAAAAGAATGGTTATAATTATGATGATAATTTAGCGGGCAGAATGATTACGGGAGAGCAAGTAAACTTACCTCATAAACATGTTACTGGGGTACCTGAATGGGATAGTATTTGTAAATCCATAATAGACTTTGTTACTAAAGAAACCGAAATATATGTTAGCAATTCTATGGAAGCTCATCAAGTACCAATGGATAAGTATTTCAAAGGCGGTATAAGGCTCAAATTAGTTGATATATGGTCGACAATTCAAAAAGCTGGGGATTATAACCCAATTCATACTCACTCAGGCTTTTGTGCGGGGACAATGTTTGTTAAAGTGCCCGAGCATATAACTGAAAGAGCAGTAGTAAAAGAAATGGAAAAGGGAGTACTTGATATTAACCTAGATGGTTCATTAAACTTTGTATACGGCTCTTCTTGGAGGCCTGAAAATTTTTGTTTAAATGGTAGTTATAGAGTTAGCCCTGAAGTAGGCCAAGCTTATTTTTTCCCCGCCTGGTTAAATCATGTAGTATACCCTTATACGGGTGAAGAAGATAGAATAAGCGTTGCTTGGAATTTTGAACTAGATTATGAGAAAATGGGATTTTAAGGTCCACAGCCTTTATTATGAACCAAGATACCTCCAGCGTAATACCAATCATAAGGTTCACAATTTAAAGTAAAAGTTCTTTGTTTATCTTTATTCTTAAGGCTTTCAACTTCAGTTACTGTTATATGTTGAAAGTTCTTGCCGATAATTTTATCTCCTACTTCTATCGCTTGTAAAGGTAACCACATCCATAATCCCGTACCTTCATGGTTTCCAAAAGGGTCACCATCTTTTTTATACATTAAAACAATATCATAATCAGTAGCGGTTAAATGCCCATTTACTCTTATTAGATTAGGATTATTTGTAGCTGCTATTGAAGTTAGTTTAGTTTCGGTTTTTAATAAACCGATTAAATCTGTTTCAGCAAAATTATACATAGCTTCATTCTCGTTAGCATTTTCATCAAGATTTTGGATTTGATAAGAAAGTAATCGATCTCCAATTTTTAAATCCTCAACTTTTTTACCCGTTCCATTCCATAAGGTTACTCTTGAGCCCTCAAGTATGCAACACTTTGGACCTCCTGTATTAGATGCGCCATAAAACTCTGACATCTTTGAAGGATTACCTGAAGTCCAATTAGGCTTAGTGCCCCAAACCGCAATCGAGTCATGCCTTGAATCCAGTGAACTATTTGACTGAGTAGAACTTAAACCCAGCATTACATTGAGTGAACGGGTAGTTCCTGAAGAGCTACTAAACCTTAATGTTCCTGAGGTTGCAAAAAAAGCCATTATATATAAAAACTAACGGGTGGCATTACCTGGTCGTTGGGAGTAAAAAATATATTATTACCCGAGACCAATTCAATCGTCATAAAACTAGTGAGATCAGACTCAGACCAAGTATCAAATATTATTAAAGCGGGATCGTTATCTTCACTGATACTCTGGGCTATAGCTTGTACCGAGGGGTGCCAAAGCATAGGAGTAACTCCATATAACTCATTAGTTTTATTGGGGTCGTGAGAAACCCATTGATTATGTCCATCTTCAAAATGGCAAGCACCCTCAGGTACCAAAAATCCTGTATCTACATCAAATACTTCAATATAAATAGCAGATAATCTATCGACATTAATATTAACCTTAGCAACTTCTACATCCGTAAATACCCTATTTTCAATATCCCAACTTTTAAGACTATCTCCTGCTTTAATATTTTCAGCAGTTACTAAACTAAAATTATCCGAGGTAACCACTTTATAGTTTGGTTGTACTACTGCCCTAGCCATCTTTATTAACCTTATCCTCTAAATGTTTTACTCTTCCTAATAAAGCCTTACAAGTTTCAATTAGATAGGCAGTCATTCTGTCATACCTAATTGTTTTATAAGTCTTCATGATTTCATTACCATGTTCGTCTTTACCTTTTTCAGGATCTGGTTGATCGATAGTAGTAATTAATTCTGGGAAGTGAGGCTCAATCTCCTGAGCAATAAATCCTATATCTTCTGTGCCTCTCTTATTTTCAACTGCTTTGTCATTCCAAGTAAATCTTACTCCCCTTAAGCTTTCAAGTATATCAAGCGGATTATCTACAATACCTTTAATGTTTGTTTTTAATCTTCTATCTGAAGCGTATGCAACAACATCCCCGTAAGAATAGATAGCTGTTGAGTTTATGTATGCTCTTGAAGCTGAGCTGTTAGTTCCAGTTCTAAAGTAATGAGTACTATAAGTATCAAAGTATGCAGCTGAATAAGATTGATGTAATCTCAATCTGTATCCTGAATCTGTAGTAGAACCTATTCTATAACTTCCTCCTGTAGGTAATACAACTGTATTAGTACTTGAATCAGTTAGGTTAGATACTCCCGCTGGCCCTTGAGGTCCTTGAGGCCCCTGTGATCCTGTTGCTCCCTTTTGACCTTTCTGGCCTGGTGTTCCTGAAGTACCTTGTGAACCTGTTTGACCTTTTTGTCCTTTAGCTCCCTGAGGTCCTGGGCCACCATTTGATCCGTTTGATCCATTAGCCCCTGCTTCTCCTTTTTGACCTTTAGGACCTATAGCCCCTTTGTCTCCACCTTTTCCACCTGGTCCGCCTGGTCCTATTTCACCCTTTTGACCTTTTTGACCTTTAGATCCATTAGACCCATTAGATCCTGGAGGTCCTGCTGGTCCATCTGAACCTGTAGCACCTTTTTGTCCTGTAGATCCTTTAGCTCCTGCATCTCCTTTAGCTCCTGTAGATCCTTTAGCTCCTGTATCTCCTTTAGATCCTTGAGGTCCTTTAGGTCCTATATCCCCTTTAGCTCCATTAGATCCATTAGACCCTGGAGTACCGTTAGATCCTGGTTCACCTTTTTGACCTTTAGATCCATCTCCACCTGGTCCACCTTGAGGACCCTTAGCTCCAGTATCTCCTTTAGCTCCATCTGACCCTGGAGTACCATTTGAGCCCGCTGCCCCTTTAACGCCTTGAGGGCCTTTAGCTCCTACTTCTCCTTTTTGACCCTTAGGGCCTGGTCCACCTGGGCCTCCTGTAGCTCCTTTAGCCCCGTCTGAACCATTTGATCCAGCTTGACCTTTAATTCCTTTAGGTCCAGTAAGTCCTACTTCACCTTTTTGACCTTTACTGCCTTGAGGACCTTTAGCTCCAACTTCTCCTTTTTGACCTTTAGCACCATCTCCGCCTGTAGCACCTTTGGCTCCATCTGATCCATTCGAGCCTGGAGATCCAGTATCCCCTTTAGCTCCTGTACCACCTTTTGCTCCATCTGATCCTGGAGTACCATTTGAACCTGGAGACCCTGTATCTCCCTTAGCTCCAGTAGATCCTTTAGCTCCAACTTCTCCTTTTTGACCTTTAGCACCTTGAGGGCCTTTAGCTCCAACTTCTCCTTTTTGACCTTTAGCTCCATCTGATCCATCAGTACCTGGTCCACCTTGAGGTCCTTTAGCTCCTGTATCTCCTTTAGGTCCAACCTCTCCTTGAGGTCCTTTAGGTCCAACTTCTCCTTGAGGTCCCTTAGGTCCGACTGGTCCTACATCCCCTTTAGCTCCTTGAGCTCCCGTTTCACCTTTAATTCCTTTAGCCCCTTGAGGTCCTTTAGGTCCAACTTCTCCTTGAGGGCCTTTAGGTCCAACTGGTCCTACATCGCCTTTAGCTCCTGTATTTCCTTTAGCACCTTGTGCTCCGGTTTCTCCTTTAACTCCCTGTAATCCTACTTCACCTTTTTGACCTTTAGGTCCAACTTCTCCTTGAGGTCCTTTAGGTCCTGTATCTCCTTTAGCCCCTTGAGGTCCTTTAGCTCCAGTATCCCCTTTAGCACCTTGTGCCCCTTTAGCACCCTGTGCTCCGGTTTCTCCTTTAACCCCTTGAGGTCCTATTTCACCTTTTTGGCCTTTAGCTCCTTGAGCCCCTGTTTCTCCTTTAACCCCTTGTTCGCCTTGAGGGCCTTTAGGTCCAACTTCGCCTTGAGGGCCTTTAGCTCCTGTAGCTCCTTTAACCCCTTGAGGACCTACATCTCCTTTAGCACCTGTGTTTCCTTTAGCACCTTGTGCTCCAGTTTCCCCTTTAATACCTTGAGGACCTTTAGCTCCAATTTCGCCTTTTTGGCCTTTGGCTCCTTGAGCTCCTGTTTCTCCCTTAATACCTTGAGGACCTATTTCACCTTTTTGTCCTTTAGCTCCTTGAGCTCCAGTTTCACCCTTAATACCTTGAGGGCCTATCTCCCCTTTTTGACCTTTACTGCCTTGAGGGCCTTTAGCTCCAGTAGCTCCTTTAATTCCTTGTTCACCCTTAACTCCTTGTTCGCCTT
>MDSZ01013018.1_pt1 | contig 10138 bp, 7 predicted proteins | sample 811201 | NCBI WGS metagenome assembly MDSZ01 (sample SAMN05326647, study PRJNA326480) | marine metagenome | isolation source: seawater | place: Indian Ocean: North | collected 2010 | reverse complement strand
TTAATTTTTTTTTCTTTTTTAATAAATAAATAAATTTTTTCAGAAAATTTACCTTTTCCACCAATTACAGCAGCCTCTTTAACATTTTTGTCATTTAATAAAGTTTTTTCAATATCTTCGGGATAAATAGTAATTCCGCTTCTTCTAATAATATTTTTCTTTCTACTCAAAAAATATAAAAAGTTCTTTTTATCTAGATAACCCACATCTCCTGTTCTAAAAAAATTCTTGAAAAACGCTTCTTTATTAATTTTAGTTGTACCCAAATATCCCTTAAATAGTCCCGGTGTTTTACAAATTATTTCTCCAGGATTATTAGCAGGTAAAAATTTTTTATTTTTAGAGAGGATTTTGATTTTTATAAGTTTGCTATAGACTCTGCCTACACTTTTTAAGTGTTTTGTTTCCTTTTTTAAATTTATACTTGTAACGGTTCCTATTTCTGAAGCTCCATACATTTCAAATAAATTCATATCCTTTTTAATAATTTTTTTTTTTGTAAGTGTGTCAAGTTTTGCAGATGCTGAAACCAAACCTTTTTTAAGAAAAAAGTTTCTAAATTCTTTTTTAAAACTTTGTAATTCATAAATTTGATTTGCTACTAATATTGAAAAAGACACTGAATACTTTTTTACTATATTAAAATAATTAAGTGGCTTGAATTTATTCATAATTACAATTGTTGCTCCTGATAAAAATGATAAAAACAATATTCTCATACCAAGAGAATGATCAAGGGGACATGTTAAAGCAATTACATCCTTGTCATTTATTTTATAAAGTTTTTTCATTAATAAAAATCTTTTTATTTTTGTCTCTTGAGTGAAAATTATTGGTTTAGGATTTCCTGTTGAGCCTGAAGAAAGTGAAATTATAAAATTTTTTTTTGTGTCAATTTTAACATTTTTTAGATTTATTTTAGATTTAGCCTTTTTAAAAAAATAACTAAATTTATTAACTTTATCTGTAGATATTATTTTTTTAATATTTTTTGTATTTTTAAAAAATAAACAAGATTTTGAATTTCCAATTAAAGAATCTACTTTAGAAATCTTAATCAATTTTTTTAAATGATCGTAAGAGTAATAGGTGCTAGCCGGAACTACACAGGCATTCAAATAAGATAATGCAAAAAGTGTCAGAATATGACTTAAGGTGTTATCTTCGATTACTAATACAACACTTTTATTAGAAATTTTATTTTGTTTTAGAATTTTAATTGAGTTTTCAAGTTTTTTAAAAAATTCTTCATATGAATACTCTTTTTCGTTTAAAACTAACGCAATCTTTTTTGGGTTTTCTTTTGTATTTTTTTTGAGTATATCAAATACGTTCATTTAATTTTTTTTTTACATCAAAAAATGTTTTCTTTGTAAAAATCATTGTTGAATTTATATTTTTAAGCAAACTATCGAAACTATGCCATAATTGATTAAGTTCAATTTTTTTTTTCTTTTTAAATGCATATAACATACTCATAGTATGTTTAGTACTTTTTAATGTTTGATTAATTCTTGACTGAGCTGATTGATATATTTTAATATTATTATCTTTTAAAATTTTATCACCCTCTTTTAAAATTTTTAGAATTTCAAGTTTTGCCTTTTTATTTTTACTTAATTTAAGATTGTTTTGATTATATTTTAAAGCAATTAAATTAAATGCAAGCGAGTTAATTGATTTAACAAATATCTCTGAAAAAATATTTTTAGGAATTGGAGAGACACAGGTTTTAGAAATATCTTTTCTTAATTCATTAACCATTTTTTTCTTTTCATGAAATACCTCTTTAATAGGAAAGCCTCTTTGAATATGCTTTATATCGGTATTTCCAGGCTTTTTTAATTTACCAGATAACCACATTGTCATACCAACTAAATTTTTTCTTTTGAGGTTTTTTATAAATATCTTATCTAGATTTTTTTTTATTTTTTTATTTGGAATGGAATTCTTTTTTAAGCAAGAATACCACCAAAAAGGGATGGAGGTACACGGGGTTATAATTAAAGTTTTTTTGTTAACGTACGGTTCTATTTTGTAAAAAATTTTTTTTAAATTTTCTGTAATTTTTGTCGTAATAAATATGTTATTAAATTTTTGCGTTTTAAATTTATCAATTGAGTTTGAAATGATAAAATTTTTATTATTTATAATATGATATTTCTTTAATAAAATTTTATTATTGAATACTTTAACAACAAGTCCTTTTTTTTTAATAATTTTATAATTTTCTTTTCTACATAAAAAAAAAACTTTATGGTTTGAATTTATAAGACAAATCGCAAGAAAAGATCCTATAGCCCCACCCCCGTATATTAAGGTGTTTTTTTTCATTAGCTAATTACTTTAATTTTTTGCCAAATATTTTTTTTTGCAGATTGATGCATTGAATCAAGTATAGATATTATATTTAAATTCTGTTTAAGATTAAGAATAAATGGAGATTTCGGATTTTTATTTTCATTATGATAAATTCTAAAAATTTCGTTATATATATTTATGAATGCATCAAGAAACCCATTAGGATGGCCTGCTGAGTAGGTATATAAATTATTATTATTAATAAATTTTTTATTTTTACTAAGTCTATCAATTATTTCTATTTGGCCATTATTCTTTTTAAGAATTATTTTATCTGATTTAGAATGTTTCCACTCTATGGAAGCTTTCGTTCCGTAAATCCTAATTGATATTTCATTTCTTTCTCCTGCAGAATTTTTACTAAACCATATATTACCCATAAAATTTTTAAATTTTAGCCAGACATAACTATTATCTATGACTTTTTTATTAATTAGTTTAGTTTCATAACTCATTACTTTATTCGGATATTCATCAAAGAAATAAATTAATAAAGACAACAGATGGCTTGCTAAGTCTAGATGAATGTTGGGAATTTTTTTATCTTTTAATCGCCATTTTTTTATTTTTTTATAGTTTAAAATGAAGGCCTGTTGAGGCATTTCTATATTAAAATTTATTATTTTTCCTAAATGTTTCTTAATCAATGGTTTAATTTCTAATAAACTTGGGTAGCCGAGGTAATTATAAGTTGTACAAAGAAAGTTCTTTTTGGATTTTAATAATTCATAACTTTTAATTGCCTTATTTAATTCTCCTTCAAAAGGTTTTTCAGTTATGAATTTAATATTGTTTTTAACTAATTCCTTATAAATTGGGTATCTTGTATTAGGTGGAGAAAGTACTAATACCAAATCAAAATTATTTTTTTCTTTAATGATTAAGTTGTTGAGATCATAATAAATTTTTTCATTATTAATATTATACATTTTGGCATTAAGTTTATTTTTAGATTTTGACCTACTAAAAAAGCCACAGGTGATTTTAAATTTTCCTGTTGCTAAAAGACTTTTAAGATGAGTGCTTCCAATTGTTGAGTCATAGCTTCCACCTATAACAGCTATTTTAATTATTTTTTTCACAATTTTTATATTTTATATTTTGGACCATCAACTGTTAACCATTTATTTTTTCTTGTTAATTTGACCGATAAATCAAAAAATTTTTTATAATCAATAGCATATATTAGTGATTTGCCAATTTTGGTATTTTTATACAATTTTTTTTGTAATGCAATTTTTCCTATTTTATACCCATTACTCAGAGTTTCTTTTCTTAAATCTCTTACATAATAAACCCATTTGATTTTTTTGATTTTATTTTTTTTTTTAATATATCCGTAAAAAATTTTATTAAATCTAAATGGTACTTTATTTTTCCAGTCAAGATAATGCATAAAAGGGATCCAATTGTAACCTAGGCCAATATGGCAACACTTCAAATTTTTCACTTTTAGCAATCTTTCTAAAGCACAATTTTTTCCAAAAGAGTTATTTGAAATGCCAAGTAATATTTTTTTACTTTTTGGACCAATTCCTGCTACAGACATCATAGGGTCTAAAGATCTTACAACTTTTTCTTGTTTAAGAAAGAAATTAGGGAAGTATCCTATGTCTGCTTTGGTTGATGATGGGTCGAAATATTTTTTTTTTTTACTAAATGAATATGAGTAAGTTGGAACAAAAATATTTCCCTTTAAACCAATTAATTCTATTAATGAATTTAGAACCCATTTACTTGCGATTTGCATAAAATTTTTGTTTTTTGTTTCTGGCACTCCAAGCATTCCTAGTCCAGTAGTTAAAAATATTGAGTCACCATTAGATATATTTAATTTTTTTAAAGCATTTTTTAAGTCTTCTTGATTATAATCTGGCATTATTTGGATAATGCATAACCTATTAAAAAAATCCATAAAAATTCTACAACAGACATTTTATACTTTTTTTATAAATGAATTAATTAAATTTAATTAAAGAATTTTTTTTAAGTAATTTAGCAGTCGATATAATGTCTTTTGGTTTTGCTTTAAGGTAATAATTTATATCCGACAACTTGAGTTTATCAGCATAATAAAGCACTCTAAACAAATTTTTTTCTGATCTAGATAATTTTTTCTTTGATGTTGTTCTATATAATTTTCTTTTAGACATAAATGGCTCACATTTAGTAATAGATTGTATTTTCGGATTAAATGAAAATTTATTTGATTTATTTTTATTTTTTTTTTTTAAATGTCCAGGTAAACTAACATAATTTTTAAAATTATTAATTTTGATTGCATTAAAATTTTTTTCAATAAGAAGAATAACATCTCTGACAAATTTATATGATTTTTTTAGTTCACGTAAATTGAGTTTTTTTAAATTATCCTCCGATGTATGATATTCACTAAACTTCCCAAACAATTCGCGTGTTAATGTTACAACTGGCAAGTTAATTCCTGGATAATTATATTGTCTTTCATCTGATCCCGCATGTTTAAAAGAGTAAATTTTTTTAATTTTTTTTTGCTTTAATATTTGTTTAGCAGCATAGTCAGAATAACTATTATCATACTTTGTAGATACCATTGAAAATTCTTTTGTTCCACCCAAGCACGTAAGATGAAATCCTGCAAAAAAATTTTTTTTGAGTATCTTTAAATTTTTTTTAAGATAACTTATTGCACCTACTGTTTCTGGTATAAAAAGTATTCTATAAGAAAAATTATTATTCCTGTCTGATAAAAATTTAGTAATAAAAGTAACTATTGAAATTCCACTAGTTTCATGATTGGCCATCGAAGGATGACATATGTTGGTAGTTAAAATAATTTCTTTTTTTGATTTACCTTTTATTTTTATTTCTCCAATTGTTAAACTACCATTTTTTTTAAATTGAGAATTGATATTAATTTCATAATTACCAGAATTTAACTTGTCTTTGAATTCTTTGCTTACACAAAAACCCCAATTTTTTTTGTAATAAGATGTTACATACGGAATAGCTTTTTGATTTTCTTTATCTATATAAAGGTGTTTTTTTAAAAGTTTTAAACTAATATTTTTTCTAAAAGGAGAAGAATAGCCCAAGAGGTGCAAATTATTTTTTTTAAAATCTAATATTTTTTTTTTTTTATACTTAATGTATGCATTTTTTACATTCCATTCAGGTGGAATTATCCAGTCAAACACTTTCTCACCAGATTTATATTGAATAATCTTTAAGTTTTTTAAAATTTTTTTTAATTCATAAAGAGTTCTTCTATTTCCATTTCCAGTTAGACTTCTATTATAAGGAAAAATTTTTTTTATAAGTTTAAAAATCTTAATTTCTATTGGTTGTTTCATTTTTATTTTTTTTAAAATAAACTGTGTTTGTGATTTTTAATAGATTTTTTCTAACATTTATGCAATATTTTAACTCTTTTATTTCAAGCAAAAAATAGATTTAGAAAAGCATTTGTAAAATTAATATATTAAAAAAACATACTTTAATTTATTGTTAAAAAAATATAGAGGAGTTATAAAGCTTAACCTTTAAATATTGACAATAAAAAATAAAAATCGTGATTACTTTTTGTAAGACCTGTATAATGCCCAATTCAAGACCAAGAGTAGTTTTTAATGATAAAGGTATTTGTAATGCATGCGAAAATGGATATGAGAAAACAAAAATTGATTGGTCAAAAAGAAATGATGAGTTTTTAAATCTCGTAGATCAAATAAAAGAAAATTCTAAAAAAAATAGCTTAGAATATGATTGTGTTGTACCCTGGTCTGGTGGGAAAGATTCTACTTCAATCGCTTTAAAGTTAAAATTAGAATTTAAACTTAACCCTTTATTAGTGACTTTTTCTCCTTTATTAATAAATGAAATAGGAGATTTTAATAGAAAATTACTGTTGAATTATGGATTTGACTCAATATTTATTAATCCAAACCAAAAAGTTGCGAGAAATTTAGCCAAAAGATTTTTTATAGAAAGAGGAAATCCTAAAGTTGCTTGGGATGCTGGCATAAATGCTGCCCCTGTAAAAATTGCCATAAAATTTAGAATACCATACATTTTTTATGCTGAGCATGGTGAAAGTGAATATGGCGGATTAACTTTATCAGAGGAAAGTAAAAAAAAAAGAGACTTAAGAGAGGTTATAGAACATCAAATTGGAGATTTTCCAGAAAATTGGGTGGATAACGAAATATCACTACGTGATTTAAGTCCATACATTTATCCAGATGAGAAAGAATTAAAAGATAATAAAATTAATGCTTATTATTTCGCCTATTATTACAAATGGAGCATGTTAGAGAATTATAAATATGTTAAAAAAATACTTCCAAATTTTAAAACTGATAATTCAGGTAGGACAAGTGGCACGTTTACAGATTTTGATAGTTTAGACGACAAAATCGATCCCATTTATTATTACATGCAGTATATTAAATTCGGATTTGGAAGAGCTACAAGAGACTCTTGCAGAATGATACAAAATAATCAAATGACAAGAGAAGAAGCAATTAAGTTATCAAAAAGTTATGATCATGAATTCCCAGAGGATAATATGAATGAAGTTTTAGAATATTTAAACTTATCAAAAGACAAATTTGAAAAAATAATCGACAAACATAGAAATAAAGAAATTTGGAAAACAAGCATAAATAATAAATGGGAGTTAATTAATTCATTATGAATAACAAAACAAAAAAACCTTTGATAAATAAATATGGTCTTTGTTTAAATGAATATAAGAATAACATTAATAATGCGAATATTTATTTTAAAAGAGCTACTGGAAAATCTCCTGAAATGGAAGTTTCAAAAGCAATGGCTTTATTTGTAAAAAAAAAAATTTTTAAAAATGATAAAATTTTAGATGTGGGTTGTGCAAGTGGACATTTTTATCGATCCTTAAAAAAAAAGATATCATCAAATTTTTTTTATACTGGTTGTGATCCATATCAAATCTTTATAGATAAAGCTAAAGAAGCTTGGAAAAATGAAAAAAACGTAAATTTTAAAAAAGGAAATATTTATGAACTACCATTTAAAAAAAATGAATTTGATATAAGTTTTTGTAGTAACGTTTTTATTCATTTAAATGACGTAATTAAGCCATTAAAAGAAATTATTCGTGTTAGTAAAAAAACTATAATTATAAGAACAGTATTGTTTGACGTTTCGTACAAAATTCAATGTGTATATAATAAAAAGTGGTGGAAAGATGTAGATATTAAGCCTGAAAATGAGTTTGATAGCAAAGGTAACCCAAGAGCATATTCATTCTTTAATATTTTATCTTTTGATTATTTGACATCAAACATTAAAAAAATTTCACCAAACTCTAAAATTAAAATTATCAAAGACAATTATTTTGATAAGAAAAAAATTAACAAAAGCATTAAATTAGAAAAGAGACCTCTTGCAACAAAAATAGTTGGGAATGAGCAAGCTAGTGGTTGTATTTTACAACCTCACTATTTTGTTATAATAGATAAATAGATTGTGAAAAAACCCTGTAAAAATAGAAGGGTATGTTTTCTCAATGTTTAAAAAGTTTTGTGAAAAAAAAAATGTTTAAATGACTCTAAGAAACTTAGCAAAAGAGGTGAAATTAGATTATTTAGGGAAAACATTCGACAGATCGGTTGAAGTAAAATTTAAAAATAAAATTTCAAAATCAAAAATTTATCTTTCAAAAAAAACAGGTACTTTATTTCATTCTCCAACTAAAAATTCATATGCTAGCGTATCAGCATGGTCTAAAAAAATTTATTCAAAAAAGATTAATACTAGTAAAATTCAATATACATCTAATAATCCGATTATGAGATCTAGACATTATTACTCTGCAATATTTATTAATAATCATTTAAAAAAAAAAAAGATTAAATTTTGTGATTATGGTACTGGAGAAGGTAATTTTGCCAAAGAGCTATTAAGAGTAAATAATAAAATTTCATTTAATTTTTCGGAACATAGTAAAAAATTATTTAACCTTACAAAAAGGACCGTTAAATTAAATTCGAAAAGAAAATTCTATTGTCATAATGGTACAATCGAAAGCACAATTTTTAATAAAAAATTTAATAATTTCGATTGTGCTTCATTATTGTGGACTTTATGCAATTGTGTCGACCCTTTAAGTGTACTTGATGTTATCCATAAGTCTCTAAAAAAAAATGGACTTCTTCTCATAGCAGAGAGTTCAAGAATTTTAGTACCTTTTAAAAAACCAATATATAATTTTTTTGTCTCTAAATATGAAACAAATAATACTCACCCTTGGTTTTTTTCTTATAACTCTTTGTCAAATTTATTAGAGATTTCTGGTTTTAGAATTGTATCTAGCAATAGATATTATGATGAAAATGATTTAGTTGTAGTTGCTAAGAGAATAAGCAAATCTTCTCATAAACCAAAAATAAAAATTGATAAATATAAAAAAGTATTAAAATTTTTAATGGAATGGGAAAAATTTAGTTTTAAATATTAATTAATTTTTTATTTAATATTATAATAACTTCGTCTCAAAAATATCAATAAATAAGGTTTATTTTAAAAGTTTTTTTTTTAAAAAAATCTCACTATTAATAATTGAAAATAAAAATTTTGAGAGGTGATTTGGAATCTTTGAAAAATTAATTGATTGTCTAAGTTTTTCTAAGTCTACAAATTCATTGATTACATTTTTTTTGTTGAAAAAAATATCAATATTTTTCATTTCATTAAAATTTACCAAAGAATTTATCGAAGCATTAAAACCTTTTTTTTTTCGATCAAGTCTAACAGAGTCGACTAGTATACCTCTCATAGATTCTCGTAATATAAATTTTTGATAACCATTTTGAATTAAATACTCAATTGGAATTTGACAAGTAAAAGTCAATAATTCTTTATCTAAAAATGGACTTCTATTCTCAACAGAATTCATCATAGCATTATGATCATCATGTTTTAGAATAACTGGGACGACCTCATAAAACATTTCATTTAACATCCTATTTCTCAAAATATTTTCAGTAAAACTTTTTTCTTTAATATTTGAATAGTTTTTACTCATCTTGGAAAATTCTCTTAATTTAAAATTTAGTTCAAAAACATTAGACATTGATTTTGGATTTTTTTTGTAAAAATCATTATCTTTTAAGGCAGGATTTCTTAATGATGGTTTTATATGTTCTTTCCAAAATTTAAAATTTTCTTTGTAAATTTTATCATCATGGTTTGCGCTAGCAAAATATTGTAAATAATGATCATAATAACCTGTATACATCTCATCAGCACCAGTTCCAGTTATTGATACTTTAAATTTTTTTGAGGATATATCTTCTAAAAGATATGAGTGAATAAAATACGATATAGTTGAAATAGGACTATCGTGATAATCTATCAATTTCTCAATTTTTGAGAAAAAATTATCTTTTTTATATTTTAAGAAAATTGGATGGTGTTTTACACCACAATCTTTTACAATTTTTGAGATATTGTCATATTCATTATACTTTTCATCGTCATCAATAATTGAAAAACAATTAACTTTTTTTCCCAATACTTTTGAAGCAATGGAAACAATAGAGCCTGAATCTATTCCCCCACTTAAACAAAAAGCCAAAGGGACGTCTGATCTCATTCTTAAGTCCACACTTTTTATCAAGTGCTCCTTATTTTTATTTATGGTTTCCTTTACATTAAATTTTTCAGATCTAGAATTTTCAAAACCTAGATTATAATATTTTTTTATTTTATAATTATTTTCTAAATTAATCTTAAGATATGAACCTTGAGGAAGAGA
>MDSZ01260747.1_pt1 | contig 10139 bp, 3 predicted proteins | sample 811201 | NCBI WGS metagenome assembly MDSZ01 (sample SAMN05326647, study PRJNA326480) | marine metagenome | isolation source: seawater | place: Indian Ocean: North | collected 2010 | reverse complement strand
CCAAATGGACAAATTTCATTAGATCAACCAACATTTACTGATTTAGAACCAAGAGCAGCAGGAACCAGTAATGATGGTTATATTTGGAAATACCTCTATACTATTAAACCAAATGAAATTATAAAGTTTGAGACTTCTGATTTTATTCCTGTTCCCCAGGAATGGGAGACTTCACCAGATAATGCTCCTGTTAGAGAAAATGCAATAGAAGGTTCTATTAAAATAGTTACTATTACTAATGCTGGTATTAATGTTGGTGCAATATCAACATCATATACAAGAGTTCCTATTAATGGAGATGGAAATGGTGCAGAAGCAACAGTTGTTGTTAACAATGATCTAAAAATAGATTCCGTTACAGTTTCTAGTCAAGGTTCTGGATATACTTACGGAACTTTAGATTTAGCAGCAGGAGGTGTACCTGTTGCAAGTACTGAACCTGAATTTAATGTTATCATACCACCATCTGGTGGTCATGGTGCTGACATATACAGAGAACTTGGTGCTTATAATGTTTTAATGTATTCTAGATTAGAAAATGATACTGAAAACCCTGATTTTATAACAGGTAACCAATTTTCCAGAATTGGAGTTGTAGAAAATCCTCTTGCACCAAATAGTATTATTCCACTAACACTAGATAAAGCAAGTGCATTATCTGCTATTAGATTAACTGGTATTGGTTATAGTTCTGCTACTTTTACTGCAGATAGTCAATTTGTACAAACAATTGGTACAGGTCTTACTGCTGTTGGTAGAGTTGTTAGTTATGATCAAACAACAGGTGTTCTAAAATATTGGCAAGATAGAGTTGGATTTAATACCGTAGGTTCTGCTTTAACAAATGCACCTTATGGTTATGAACAACTAGAATTTACTAGTAATCCTTCTTCTGGTGGATCTATAGTAATTACTCCAACAACAGGATCTAACTTACAAATAGATTCATCCTTTAGCGGTTTCAGCACCTCTATAAATAATAGGACATATAACCTTGGTCAAGACTTTACTAATGGTATTTCTTCCCCTGAAGTAAAAAGATACTCAGGCAATATAATTTACGTTGATAATAGACCATCAGTTAATAGGTCAACAAACCAAAAAGAAGATATTAAAGTCATCTTGCAATTCTAAACGGATTATAAAGTATTATGCCACAGCAAACTAATCTAAATGTAGCACCATATTTTGATGACTTTGATGCATCTAATGATTACCATAAGGTATTATTCAAGCCTGGATACCCAGTACAGGCAAGAGAATTAACAACGCTACAATCTATACTTCAGAACCAAATTGAAAAGTTTGGAGATCATTTCTTCAAGGAAGGTGCTAGAGTTATTCCTGGTAATATTTCCTATAACCAATTTTATTATGCTGTAAAATTAAATAATACTTATCAAGGGGTTCCTGTGTCTGCTTTTGCAGAACAATTGGTTGGATCACAGATTACAGGTGCTGTTTCTGGTGTTAGTGCTGTTGTTGATCATGTATTACTTCCTGGAGATTCTGAAGAAAGTAGTCTTACATTATATGTAAATTATGTTGGTAGTAATTTAACTGATAATTCTAGTCAGCAGTTTAATGATGGGGAAGAGTTATTTTGCAATGTTAGTCTTGTATCAGGATTACTTGGAAATACTACTATAAATCCAGGAACTGCTTTTGCATTAACATTATCTAATAATAATGCTGCTACTGGATCCGCTTTTATGATAAACGAAGGTGTTTATTTTATTAGAGGACAATTCGTAACAGTAAATACAGAGACTTTAATTTTAGATCAGTACTCAAATACTCCTAATTATAGAGTTGGATTAAATATAGTCGAAGAAATAATAAATTCAGATTTAGATGAATCATTAAATGATAATTCTCAAGGATATAATAATTATGGTTCTCCTGGTGCTGATAGATTAAAAGTAACTGCAAGTTTATTTAAGAAGTCATTAGATGATTTTGATGATAATAATTTTATTGAATTAGGTACTGTAAAAAATGGTGAACTTAGAAGTAAAAAGAAAACAGGTAGTGGAAACAGTACACCTTTTGAGGATGATGTAGCAACTAAAATTTTTGATACTGACGGAGATTTTACGGTTAAAGAGTTTAATAGTGCTGTTGCAGAATCCTTAGATGATGGATTAGGTAATAATGGATTATTTAAAGAAGGTGAATTCACTTATGGTGGTGAACCTGCTTCTGCAGATAAGATGATTTATAAGATGTCTCCAGGTAAGGCATATGTTCGTGGTTATGATGTTGAAATACCAGAGGTAGTTTACTTAGATGCTCCTAAGACACGTACTACAAAAAGAATAGAAGATGAAGCAATAACATATAATACAGGAACAACTATTAAAATTAATAATGCACAAGGTGCTCCTTATATTGGTATTGGAAATACTTATATTGTAAGTTTAAGAGATACTAGAACTTATACTGTTGGTGCGAGTCCAGCAAATAATTATGGTAAAGAAATTGGTGTTGCTAGAGTTTATGATTATAAATTAGAAGAAGGATCTCAAAAGGACTGGACTCCTGCTAATGAATTTAATTTAAGTCTTTATGATGTTCAGACGATAACTGAGTTAAGTCTAAACCAACCAACTACACTTAATACCCCAGTTTTTATTAAGGGTTCTAGTAGTGGTGCAACAGGATTTCTAAAAGAATCTGTTACTAATGGATCAACTCTACAGATTTATGAAACAGAAGGTAGTTTTATTCCAAGTGAATCTTTAATATTTAATGGTGAACCAGATGGTAGAATTTCTACAGGAATAACAGCATATGGAATATCAGATGTTAAGTCAGTATATGTAGAAGGAGTAGCAAGAGATCCAAGACAAGGACCTTGGCAAGATTTTAGTGGAGATGTAGTACAAAGAGATGTAAAGGTAATTGGTATTGCTAGTATTACTTCTGAATATGAATGGGATTCTGGTGGTCCTCTAAGTGGTATTTGTACTGTTACTGTTCCTGCTAAATATCCAGTTAATGAATTCTTTAAGGCTGGTGATTTAGTTAAATTTACAAATCCAGATGACCAAAAAGAACCTGTAATAGGTGTTGTTTCATTCACAACATATGTTGCTCCTAGTAGTGGAGCTGGTCAGAATGATATCCTGATCAAAAAAGATTTCCAAACTAATCCAGGAATTGCAGGATCTTTACCTATAACACATATAGTTGTTCAAGATTTTACAAAAGTAGCATCCACTTTAGCAGAATCTCAGGATGATAGTCTTTATACTCCACTGCCTAAAAAAAATATATCTTCAGTTGAATTAGATGATGCATTTATTACTATCCGCAAAATTTACGATGCCAATTTTGTTGATGGAGAAGTTTCTTCTTCTACTATTCCTACAGGTGGTGAAGGTGAATTCTTCTTACCATTCGATGAAGAAAGATATAGTTTATTTAATGAATTTGGAACTCCTCAGAATTTAGCATCTGATAATTTTAGAGTATATACTGATAATAATGGTAGAAGTGCTCTTCAGATAAAGGGTATTAACCCAAATAATGTAGGTAATGATTGTAAAATAATTGCAACTTTACAGAAAAAGAATCCAAAGGCAAAATTAAAAATAAGAAATGCCGTTAAGAGTATTATTGTTGATAAATCATCTCTAGCTAAGTCTGGAATTGGGTCAACTAGTGCTGATGATGGATTAACTTATGGTGAATATCCATTTGGAACTAGAGTACAAGATGAAATAATATCACTTAATCATCCAGATGTTATTAGTTTATATGGAGTATTTGAGAGTTCTGATACTAATAATCCATCTGCTCCTAAGTTGACATTAACTAATATTGCTAGTCCTTCAACGACTACTGCTGATTTCTTAATAGGAGAAGTTATACAGGGAGAATCTAGTGGAGCAATTGCTATTATTGCTGAAATACTTGATGATTCAACAATTAGTTTCCTTTATAGGAATGAAGAAATATTCAAGGAAGGTGAGAGAATATTAACTAATCAAACTAATATATACTCAAATATTCAGAAATTAGATACTCCAAGCTTTGATGTTTCTGTAAATTATACATTTGATGATGGTCAACAATCTAGTTTCTATGATTATGGATTTATAGAAAGAAAACCTGAAAATGAACCACCTGATAGAAAATTAAAAATATATTTCTGTACTGCAGGATATAATGCAACGGATACTGGAGATATTACTACAGCAGATTCTTATAAAAACTTTAGTTTCTCTAAAGAAATTAGAGAAATTGATGGACATAGAAATACTGATATAATTGATATTAGACCAAGGGTTAGTGATTATGATGTAGTTGATGGTGCTACTAGATCTCCTCTTGAATTCTTTGGTAGAACATTTACACAAACAGGTAATACTGCTACAAATATATTAGCATCTAATGAAAATGTATTAGTAACTTTCTCATATTATCTTGGTAGAATTGATAGAATATTCTTGAATAAGGATGGTACATTCCAGGTTAACTATGGTGAACCTTCAGATGATCCAGATTTTCCTAATAAAGTTGATGATGCTTTAGAGGTATGTCAGGCAATTCTTCCTCCATATGTCTATGATGTATCTGAGGTAGAGATTAATTTCTTAACTCATAAAGGGTATAAGAATTCTGATATTAGAAAATTAGAAGATAGGATTAAAAATTTAGAATATTATACATCACTATCTTTATTGGAATCTAATACCAATAACATGTTTATTGCTGATAGAGATGGTACAAATAGATATAAGGCAGGTTTCTTTGTAGACAACTTCTCATCATTCGATTCTCAAGAAGATGGTCTACAAATTCAGAATAGTATTGATAGAAGTAATAAGCAACTTAGACCAAGACATTTTACTACTTCAGTTGACTTAATATTTGGACCTGTTACTGATGTTGATCCTAATGAGGATTTGGCATTCTCAGATGCTAGTGGTATTAATATTCAGAAAACTGGAGATGCTCTTACATTGGCATATTCTGAAGTAGAATGGCTTAAGCAATCATTTGGAACGAGAACCGAAAGTGTTACTCCATTTATGATACCTTTCTGGCAAGGAAGTATTGAATTAACTCCTGCTGGTGATACTTGGACTGATGTAGTTACTCTTAGTGCAAAAATTATTAATAGAGAGGGTAATTATGCTCAAGTTATGGCAAATGCCCAAAGAAGGTTTAATGTAGATCCTCAATCTGGATTTGCACCTACTGTTTGGAATTCTTGGCAGACCACTTGGACTGGTATGGAGACTGATAGATGGACTCGTAATAGATCTAGAATAATCTCCAGACAAAGTGGGTTGAGGCGAGGAAGAAGAGAATTTGAGAGAACAAGAACAAGAGTAACTGAACAAACTTTAACACAACAATTCCAACGTACAAATCAAGCTAGAACTGGTGTAAGAACTCTTGTTGTTGAAGATATTCAGAATACGTCACAAGGTACAAGATTAGTAAGTAGAGATCTTGCACCAGCAATAAGATCTAGAAATGTTACTTTTGATGGTAAGAGGTTTAAGCCTAAGAAGAGATTATATTCTTTCTTTGATGGTAAAGATGTTACCAAATACTGTGTTCCTAAATTGCTGGAAATTAGTATGACATCTGGTACATTCCAGGTTGGTGAAACTGTTATTGGTGAATCATTTAGATCTGGTGGAATGTCAACATGGCCACATTCTATTTCTCCCTCAATTGCTTTTAGGGTTGCTCAATTAAACCATCAAGAAGGTATCTATAGTTCTCCTACTGGAGTATATCAAGAAAACCCATATGATAGTACTCCTTTATCATCTGGATACTCTGCATCATCAACTATATTAAACATTGATTTATATTCTTTATCTAATCATCCACAAGGTGATTATTCTGGATGGATTGAAAGCGATATGGTGCTTCGTGGTCAGAGTAGTGGAGCACAGGCAAAAATTACTAATGTACGATTAATTCCAGATAATCATGGAATAATGCAAGGTAGTTTCTATATTCCTAATCCAAATGGAACAAATCATCCAAAATTTGAGGTTGGAACTAAGGTATTTACTTTAATTGATAATGAATCTAATGTTGTTAAAGGTGCAGATACTAGAGGTGAAGAAGATTATATTGCTCAAGGATTTGTTAATACTGTCCAGGAAACTATTATATCTGTTAGAAATGCTAGAGTTGAGCATAGGCAGACTAATGAGAGTAGGTCAAGTAGAACTGCAGTCGGTTCTGCTCAAGTTGTAAGTAGTAGGACTATAAGAACATCTACTACTGAACGTACTATTAGATGGCATGATCCTCTTGCACAATCTTTCTTAGTTGATGATGAAACTGGTATTTACTTAACAAGATTTGATGTCTTCTTTAAGAGTAAGGATGATATGGGTCTTCCAGTTACTGTACAAATCAGATCAACTGATAGAGGTTATCCATTAACTAAGGTTCTTCCTTTCTCAGAAGTAGCATTGAATCCTGATGATGTTGTTCTATCCAGTGATGGATCTGTCGCAACTTCATTCCAATTTAAGTCTCCTGTTTATCTTGAAGGTGGAAAAGAGTATGCTGTATGTTTGTTATCAAACTCTACAAAATATAGTGTATTCATTTCTAGAGTTGGTGAAGAAGATCTAATTACTAGATCATATGTTTCGCAGCAACCTTATCTAGGATCTTTATTTAAGTCTCAGAATGCTTCAACTTGGGAACCAAGTCAGTGGGAAGATCTTAAATTTACTATGTATAGAGCAGATTTCGTAGATTCTGGTTCTGTAGATCTTTATAATCCAGTACTTGCAAAAGGAAATGATGAGATTGCAAGATTACAAGCAGATTCATTATCATTAAAATCTAAGACAATTAGAGTTGGTCTTGGTACAACTGCAGTAGATAATACAATTGAGATTGGAAATACTATATCACAGCAAGGATCTGAGGCAACTGGTAATTTTGTTGGTACAGCAGGAAGTGCTTTCAATGTTTCTATAACAAATGCAGGTATTGGATTCACTCCATTTACTGGTGGAAACTTTACTTATTATGATGTACCATTACAAACTATTACTGGACAGGGTAAGGGTGCTAGAGCTGTAGTTAGTGTAAATGGTGGTAAAGTAGATACCATACAAATACATGATCAAGGGTCTCAAGCTAATGGTGGAAATGGTTATTCTGTAGGTGATGTTATTGGTATTAGTTCTTTAGGAACTCAAGGAGCTGGTAGAGACTTTAGAGCAACTATTACAACTATTGGCGATCCTACTCAATTAATTCTTGAAAATGTCCAGGGTAATTTTGTTACTGGTGTTGGTAATACTGTTATGGTAACACGTAGTAGTGGTTTGACTACAGGATTTAATGACTTTAATGGTGGAGATGTTCAGATAGATGCTATCGATATTATTGAAGATGGTTTACATGTTAAAGTAAATCATATGAATCATGGAATGTACTTCCAGAATAACGTAGTCGGTATTAGTGGTGTACAATCTGATGTTAAACCATCTAGATTAACAGCACCATATTCAGTTGATTCTACTGATGGTATATCTGTAGAAGACGGAAGTAAGTTTGCAGTATTTGAGGGAGTTGGTGTTGGAACCACTAATAGAGGATATTTACAGATTGGTGATGAAATTATTGAATATACAAATGTAACTGGTAATACTATAGGTGGTTTTATTGCTAGATCATCTAATGCATTTAAGCAAGATTATCCAACAGGTACAGATGTTTATAAGTATGAACTTGGTGGAGTTAACTTGAAGAGAATAAATAAAACTCATGATTTGACGAATGTAACTAAAGCAGATCCTATCAATTATGATTCATATCATATTAAGATTGATATGTCTGAGAAGTTTAATACAGATAATGCTGATAGAAGTACTGATGTTGGTTATCGTGCTCTCTATTTTGATAGATCTCAAACTGCTGGTGGATGGAATTCATTTGCTACCCAAAATATACCATTTGAGATCATTACACCAATGATTCAGAACTTAACACCTGAAGGTACTACTATTAATGCAACGGTTCAGACAATTACTGGACAAAGTATGAGTGGTGTTGAAACTCCTTGGGTTAATTTTGGAACTGAAAGTGTTAGCATTAATGAAATAAATTATCTAGATACTCCTAGATTGATTGGATCTAAGATAAATGAAGATGCTAAATTAAATAATGTAACTGAAGGTAATAAATCACTTAACTTAAAACTAAATCTTAATACTACTGATAGTAGAATTAGTCCAATGATTGATGCTCAGAGAATGAGTGCTGTATTGACATCAAATAGAGTAAATAACGTTATTAGTGATTTTGCAACTGATCCTAGAGTAAATACTATAGGAACTGATCCATCTGCATGTAAGTATATTTCTAAAGAAGTAGTGATGACTAATTCTGCTACTTCATTAAAAGTGATTGTAGATGGTTACTGTAATGCTTTCTGTGATATTAGAGCATTCTATGCTATTAGTGAAAAGGATGGATTTAGTCCAATCTTTACACCATTCCCTGGATATAAGAATCTAACACCTCAAGGTGAAATCATTAATAATGAAAATAGTGATGGTAGACCCGATTCTTTAGTTCCTGTACAAAATGAGTATAACTTTACTCCAGAAGATACTGAGTTTAGTTCTTACAACTTTACTGTTGACAATTTACCTTCATTCAAGGCATATAGAATTAAATTTGTATTAACATCTACAAGTCAAGTTCATGTTCCTAGATTATCCAATCTAAGGGTAATTGCACTAGCATGATGCATAAAGTAAAAGGGTATTCAGATCTTGCAAGAGATCCTAAATCGAATGCCATAATTAATACAAATACATTAGAGTATGATAAGTATGTCTCTAGACGTAATGTTTCTATAGAAAAGAATGAAAGAGTTGATGAAATTGAACAGAATTTATCTGACTTAAAAGGTGAAATAAATGAAATTAAATCACTATTAAAGGAGTTAGTCACAAATGTCAAATAAAAATATAACCTTTAATACTGATGCTGGTGTTCCTGCAGCAGCGAATCTAGTTATTAATACTGGATCAGATTTTTCTACAACATTTACTGTTGTAGATACTAGTAATGCTGCTTTTGATTTTACTGGATATACTGCAGCATCTCAAATGTCAAAAAGTGTTGCTGTTGGGGCAACATTAGGTGCTGTTGGGACATTTACTGTTGGTATTACTAGTGCATTGGGTGGTAAAATAAATATCTCAATGTCTGAACAGAATACACGTAATCTTTCAGAAGGTCGATATGTATATGATGTAAATGTAAAAACTGGGACTACTGTTAGTAAATTGGTTAATGGAAATATCCTGGTCTATGCTGGAATTTCTACTACCCCCTAAATATTATATAAGGAGCATCTGTGTAAATGGCACAACCATCAAGTAGACAAGAATTAATAGATTATTGTAAGAGGCAACTTGGTGCTCCTGTATTGGAGATCAATGTTGCTGATGAGCAAGTAAATGATCTAGTTGATGATGCTGTTCAGTATTTTCAAGAAAGACATTTTGACGGTGTAGCACCAGCATTATTAAAGTATCAATTAACTCAAGATGATATTGATAGGGGAAGAGCAAGAGGTGGAAATAGTACCGAAGGTATAGTAACAACTACTGCTACAGCAAATATAGCTGGTACAAATGTAAGTTTTGGATGGGAAGAGAATAGTAATTATTTACAAGTTCCACCAGAGATTATTGGTGTACAAAAGATATACCATTTTGATGGAACTAACACTACAACAAATAATATGTTTAGTGTTAAATATCAGTTATTCTTAAATGATATCTATTATTGGGGATCAACTGAATTATTAACATATGCAATGACAAAATCATATCTATCAGATATTGATTTCTTATTAACAACTCAGAAGCAAATAAGATTTAATCAAAGGCAAGATAGATTATACATGGATATTGATTGGGGTAGTGTGCAAAAAGATGATTGGATAATTATGGATTGTTATAGGGCACTTAATCCTGCTGATTATACTAGAGTATGGAATGATTCTTTCTTAAAAAAATATTTAACCCAATTAGTAAAACGTCAATGGGGTCAAAATCTACTTAAATTCCAAGGAGTAAAACTTCCTGGTGGTGTTGAATTAAATGGACGGCAAATCTATG
>MDSZ01157750.1_pt1 | contig 10139 bp, 11 predicted proteins | sample 811201 | NCBI WGS metagenome assembly MDSZ01 (sample SAMN05326647, study PRJNA326480) | marine metagenome | isolation source: seawater | place: Indian Ocean: North | collected 2010 | reverse complement strand
CCATCTGCCTGTTTTTTTTAATCCAGTTTGATCATCAACATATTTTTGATCCCCAGCAGCCATATTTAAAATATCAATTAATTTTTTTTTAGAATAAAGAGTGTCCTTAATTAAAGGCCAATCATTTAATGTTGTATCAACACTGTCAATATATCCCCCACAAATTGCGTGCCCAGTTAAATATGATACTAAACTCTTGCCCATGGACATTGAGGTCCATTTTGTATCATTATTAAATAAAATACCAAAACGATCCTTAGGTGTAATTTCATCAATTATAATTTTATCTTTTTCAAAGTAAAGATAACTAACAATCGCTTTTGTTTGTAATTGTTTTTTCACAAATTTATCGTCTATTAAATTAGATTTAAATTTAATGGGATTTTTAGAAGGTTGCGCTAAATATCTATCAAATCCTTTTATGTCCTCTAAATAATGATAAACATAAAAAAGTAAAGTTCCGAAATTAGGATTATCTTTATAATGAATTTCGCTTCCTCCACCTTTATTCATAATTTTTATGTTTAGATTATTTGGATATACATTTATTGATTTACGGTCTTTAGCTGGTATTAGATTTCCATCAGCGTCGACACAGTTCCACCTATCCTTAGGTGAACAAAGAGATCTATCTAAAAATACATCAACAGGACCACTTGTTTTATCTAAATATTGATCATGGCCATTAACGTTAAGCCATGCATTAAATTTTAGTAAATTACTATTTACGTTGCCGAAGGATTTGCTAATAAACATTAAATTAACAAAGATGAATATGATTAAAAATCTTGTCATTAGTATTTATTTTTATAAATAAACATTTTTCTTTCTTAATTCCGAAACGATTTTTTTTACCGAGTCTAATTCTAGTAAACCATCAGAATTTAATTTTTTTCCAGTTACTTTTTCAATCTCTAATAATATTGTAACTTGAGATATACTGTCCCAATAATAAAAATCCTTTGACTCTGAATTTAAATTTAAATTGTTGGGTTCTTCATTTATATTTTTTGCTATTATAGAAAGTATTTTTTCAAGACTAATTTTTGACATTTTTAATTATATCTTTAATAACTTTTTTGTTAAGCATTACAGTCAAATCAAATTTTTGAGCTTTTTCTGGATTTAATAAAATAAGTCTTAATAATCGTCTTAAAATTTTTCCACTTCTCGTTTTTGGTAACTCTTTTACCTGATAAATTTTTTTAGGTAAAGCAAAAGAACCAAAATTTGAATTAATTTGTTTTATAATCTTATCATTTTCTATTTTATTTTTCGTGACAATGAAAAGGAAAAGTTTATTTCCCTCAATTTCATCATCTAGAGAAACGGCACAACACTCAAAAACTTCTTTAATTTTTAAAACAGTAGACTCAATTTCTTCTGACCCAATTCTATGACCCCTGATATTTATTACATCATCAGATCTTCCATGAACAAATAAATTTCCATTTTTGACAGTGCCTAGATCAAACATTCTAAAATTTCCTTTGTTATCCCAATATTTTTTCCATTCACTATTGCCATTAATAACTTTTATCATGTTACCCGGCCATGGTGTTAAAAGTTTTATTTCTTTTTTATTTTTATTATCAAGTTTATTTATTTTTAAAAATTTTGATGATGCTTTACCAGCTGACCCATGTGGAATTTTATTTGTTTTATCTTTATATGTTGGTGAAAAAATTACGGCACCATTTTCTGTTTGGTAATAACAATTTACAACTGCTTTTTTTTCATTTGTGAATGCATTAGAAAACCATCTTGCAACAGATGGAGCAATATGTTCACCCATTGATCCTAAAGTTTTAAGGTATTTAGTTTGAAATTTTTTTAAACCGAATATTGCTTTCATCATTCTTATAATTGTTACTGGTAAATATAAAATTGTTACTTTTAAATTTAATATTTTTTTTAAAAATTTTTCATCAATTAGTAACATTGGACTTTCTAATAATATTGTTGACGCACCAAATGATAAAGGGCCAAACAAAGCATAGGTATGACCATTTAACCATCCAGCATCAGATGCAGTTAAAACTATAGAACTTTTGGTCATGCCAAATTGTTTTTGACAAGTATATTTTGTGGCTAACAAATATCCTCCATTTGAGTGCACTATTCCTTTAGGTACCCCTGTTGAACCTGATGTAAATAATGTAAATAACTCTTTGTTAGCAAATACCTCTTTTGGAAAGGTTTTTTTTATAATTTTTACTTTATTTAAAATACTTAAATTATTAAAATATATTATTTTTGATTTACTAAAATTTAAGTTAAGTGATATTAAATTATTAAATTTTTTTTTTTCAAATCTTGTTACTAATAAATCTGGTTTAATAAGAGATATTCTTTTATTTATAGCAGCAGGTGCTAAATCTTCAAAAATAACTGAAAAATGTATCCCGAGTTTTGCGCAAGATAACATTGATATTGCTGATTCGATAGATGCTGAAGCGTGAATCATAATTTTTGCTTTAGAGGTTTTTTTACGCTTCAAATTTTTTAATAAGAGATCACAAAAAATATTAATTTTCTTTTCCAAATCGTAATAAGAGAATGATTGAATTTTTTTTTCTCTGTTTACAAAATATATTGCAATTTTTTTTCCAAGTCCTAATTCTATATTTTTAGTAATACAATTATAAAAAATATTTATTTTTCCGTCAGGAAACCAATCAACATAATTATTTTTCTTTTTTGTTAAAGTAATTTTTGGCTTTTTATACCAATGAACTTTTTTAGATTGTTTCAGCCAATATTCTTTTAATTTCATTAAGTTGTTTAAATGATTTTATGTTCAGTAAAATAATTTTTTATCGAATTCCCTTTTTGCAATTAAGATTCCCCTTTGATCATAAATCCCAAGTTCATCAATATTTTTTTTTATTAAACCATGAGCCATGATTATTGAACCAAAACCAATAGTTACGTCTGGTAAAATTGTAGAGCCAATACCTATAAAACAATCTTTTCCAACGTAAATACTTCCACTCTTGATTTTTACTTCTTCAGATTTTGCCATAGGTCCACTCATTCTTTTGTTCGGTGAATATGAGTTAGACACACTATAAAATGTGGTTCTTGTGCCTATAGCGCTATAGTCATCTATTTCAATAGAGCTATTCAGGCCCGCGTACATTACAACGCCTATACCAAGATGAACCCTTTTACCGACTCTTATTTTTGAATATGATTTTAAAACGCAAAATTTTTCAATATAGCACCAATCATCAAGTTCGATGTTTTCCCCATTAAAAAAAACTCCTTCATCTATAATTACATTTTTACCAACTTTCTTTAAAATCAATCTATAGTATAATCGTCTGATTATTACTCCAATAGGACCTGGTAGATCTCTTAGAAGCCACTCTACAATATTTTTTGGAATTCTAATTAAAAAATATAAATAACCAGACAACGACATTTTTTCTTCGTCGATAAATTTTTTAACTATTTTATATTCCTCTGGTATTTTATTCATTTAAAAACTATGAGATTTGTATAATAGCTCCATATTTAGATGTAACACCAATTGAATTATAGTTAGTTTCAATTATCAAATCAAATCCTCACTTAATTGAGTGTAATAATAACTTCTTTTTATGTGGCTTTCTATTATATTATTATTTTATCTTATAATATAATTTTTAATGGAAAAAATCTTAATATACAATTCTGGAGGCGGGCTTGGAGACTCAATTCAGCTCTTTCCTTTAATAATAAGTTTAAAGAATCATTTTAAAAAATCAAAGTTTTATTATCTTGGTGCTCACGCTAATCATTTTAATGGGAAATTAAGTGAATATAACATAAAACTAGAGACTGTAGAGCTTGGTTTAAAATATTTTGGCTTTAGATGGTGGCATATACTTTTTGTAAAAAGACGTTTTAAAAAGTCATCTTTGGGAAAGTTTGACTTGATAATTGATTTACAGACTAAAATGAGAAATACGGTAATTTTAAAACAAATACCTCACAAATTATTTTATTCAAGAACTTTAAATGGAAAATTGTCATCAAAAAAAATTAAATCAATTACACCTAATCATTTTGAAAATTTAAGTTTATTTTTTGAAGAAGATGTCCAGGAACTTGAATTTAAAGTAAAAAAATTACCAAGAGAGATACTCACAGAAGCTAAAAGATTATTACCAAATTCAAATTATGTTGGATTTTCAATTACTCAAGGAAATGAATATAGAAAAAAAAGTTGGTCAATTTTTAAGTTTACCGCTTTAGCTAATAAAATACTTAAAAAAAATAAAATTCCTGTTTTTTTTGTTGAGAAAAATAGATTAGATCTAATTGATAAAATTAAGAATCAAGTTCCAGCAGCAATTTTTCCGGAGTTGAATTCCAAATTAGCTTGCCCTGCACTAGTTACTGCACTAGCTACTAGATTAGATTCTGTAGTTTCAATTGACAATGGTGTCATGCACATGTTGGCTTTAGCTAAGATACCGATGATTGTTTTATTTGGTCCTACAAATTCTGAAAAATTTGCCCCAAAAAACAAATTTACCAAAATATTAGATAGTAAAAAAATACATAATTCAAAAGATATAAATACAATTGAAGTTGATGAAGTTCTAAGTTTAATTTAAGTTTTTAAAATCTTAATTTTTTTTGATCTAACTATCTTAATAAGATCTTTATTAACTTTTGATAATTTTATTTTTGAAACTGATCTTGAAACTACCGAAACTCCAATCTTGCCTAACCTAAAAAAAGGATAGCTACCAATATCTACAGATTTTTTGTATTTATTTTGAACAATTGCTAATTGTTTTGAAATATTACTCTCAACAGTAAAAAGATTTATAGTTTTGCTGTGAACTTTAGAACCCTTTATTAAATATTTTTTACAATTTTCTATCATTGAATTCAAAATTGAAGGAACACCGGGTAAAGACAAAACATTTTTAGTTATAAATCCTGGGGCTGCACTTGATGGATTGTAAATTAATTTTGCAATTATAGGCATCTTAGCCATTTTTTTTCTTCCATCATTAAATTTTTCTTTTCCATAATATTTTTCAAGTATTCTATAGGCCTCATTATGAAATCCATATTTAACTTTAAAAGCTTTAGCTATAGATTTCGCTGTAATATCATCATGAGTTGGTCCTATACCTCCAGTAGTAAAGACATAATTAAATACTTTTGATAAGACTCTGATATTTTTTACTATAGTTTTTTCAACGTCAGGTATAATTCTTACTTCGGATACTGTTATTCCACAATTTGCATTTAACCAATTGCTTAAAAATGCAATATTTTTATCTTGAGTTCTCCCTGATAAAATTTCATTTCCAATTATTAAAATTGCTGCATTTACTTTCTTTTTTTTCCTCATACATTATTAGTTATACATGAACTTTGATCAAAGATTAATATCAGGAGAATTTATAAAAAGATATAAACGTTTTTTTGTAGATATTAAAGTTGGTAATAGTATTATTACTGCTCATTGCCCAAATACAGGTTCTATGATGGGTTTATTAAAAAAAGGAAATAATGTTTGGTTAAGCAAATCTGATAATCCAAATAGAAAATTAAAATATACATTACAAATTATTGAGAGCCAAAAATCAAGAGTTGGTATAAACACTCATTTAACAAATAAAATTGTTTTTAATGCTTTGAGCAAGGGAATTATTAAAAATCTTAAAAACTTAAGTAACATTCAACAGGAAGTAAAATTTGGTAAAAATACGAGATTTGATTTTTTATTAACAAAAAAAACTAAAAAAATATTTGTTGAAGTAAAAAATGTAACACTCTCAAGGCAAAAGAATATTGCGGAATTTCCAGATGCGATTACCTCTCGCGGCCTTAAACATATACTAGAGTTGCTTAAAGCAAATAAAAAGGGTTATGAAATTTATCTTCTTTTTGTAATTCAAAGGAATGATTGTCATAAATTTAAGTTAGCAAAAGATATAGATCCTGAATATTGTGAATTGTTATTAAAAGCTGTTAAAAAAAATCTAAAAATACTTTGCTATGATTGTAAATTTTCGTCAAAAGGAATAAAACTAAATCGTGAAATACAGTTCAAAATTTAATGATTGATAATTATAAAGAGGCTTTTGAAAAAACAAGATCTGCTGGAATAATAGCTGCTGGTGCATTGGACGAAGTTGCTAAAATTATCCAACCTGGTACTAGAACAGATCAAATTGATAATTTGTGCTACGAATACCTTAATGATCATGGAGCATACTCTGCTCCACTTTTTTACAGAGGTTTTCCGAGATCATGTTGTACATCAACAAACCACATAGTTTGTCATGGGATACCATCTGATAAAATTTTAAGAGATGGAGATATTGTTAATGTAGATGTTACTGCTTTAAAAGATGGTTGGCACGGAGATACAAGTAGAACTTATGAAGTTGGTGAAGTGTCAATTAAAGCAAAAAAATTAGTTCGAACAACTTATGAAGCTATGATGAAAGCTATTAAAATCATAAAAGAGGATATTTACCTTGGAGATATCGGAGCAACAATTCAAAATCATGTAGAAGCGGAGGGATTTTCTGTTGTTCAAGACTTTTGCGGACACGGTATCGGTCAACAATTCCATAAAGAACCTAATGTTCTTCATTATGGAAAAAAAGGAACCGGTGAAAAGATTAAAGCTGGAATGATTTTCACAATTGAGCCTATGATAAACCTCGGTAAATACGAGACGAAGACGTTAAATGATGGTTGGACAGCCGTTACAAAAGATAAATCTTTATCTGCACAATTTGAACATACTATAGGTGTAACAAAAAATGGTTATGAAATTTTTACATTATCGAAAAATAAATGATTGAAAGATATTCAAGAAAAGAAATTAAAAATATTTGGGAGGATAAAAATAAATACTCTATATGGTTAAAAATTGAGTTAGCTGCAGCTGAGGCTATGGAAAAATTAAAGATTATTCCAAAAGGCGTTTCTAAGAGAGTTAAATCAAAAGCAAAAATAAACGTAAAAAGAATTTTGCAAATTGAGGAAAAAGTTAAGCATGACGTAATTGCATTTTTAACTTCGATTACAGAAAAAGCTGGTAAAGAGGCAAAATATTTGCACAAAGGAATGACGTCATCTGATGTTTTAGATACTTGTTTTAATCTACAATTAAAACAATCTGGTGAAATCTTATTGAAAGATATTGATCAATTACTAGTTTCGATAAAACGTCAGGCAGTTAAGCATAAATTTACTTTGTGTATGGGAAGAAGCCACGGAGTCCATGCAGAACCAATTACATTTGGTTTAAAAATGCTAACATATTATCAAGAGTTCAAAAGAAATAAAAAAAGATTGGAAAATTCAATAAAAGAAATTTCGACGTGTGCTATTTCAGGTGCAGTAGGAACTTTTGCAAATCTAGATCCTAAGGTTGAAAGTTACGTTGCAAAAAAACTAAAACTAAGTGTTGAACCTATTTCTACCCAGATAATACCTAGAGATAGACATGCCCAATTTTTTTCAACTTTAGGAATTATAGCAAGTTCTATTGAAAGATTTGCGATTGAAATAAGACACCTACAAAGAACTGAAGTTGCAGAAGTCGAAGAATTTTTTGGAAAAAAACAAAAAGGATCTTCGGCAATGCCTCATAAAAAAAATCCAATATTGAGTGAAAATCTTACTGGATTAGCCAGACTGATTAGATCAAGTGTTATACCGGCTTTAGAAAATGTTGCTCTGTGGCACGAGAGAGATATTTCTCACTCAGCTGTGGAAAGAAATATTGGTCCAGATGCAACTATCGCCTTAGATTTTGCTTTAGTTCGATTATCAAATGTTGTCCAAAATTTAAATATATATCCCAAAATTATGAAAAAAAATTTAAACCTAACTAATGGTATCTTTTTTTCTCAAAGAGTTTTACTTGAAATGACATCCGTTGGTTTTTCAAGAGATGAAGCTTATAGAATTGTTCAAAAAAATGCTCTCAATGCTTGGAAAGAAAACTCATCTTTTTATGATAAAATAGTTTCAGATAAAAAGATTAATAATAAAATACCTGTTAATAAACTAAAAAAGTTATTTGATTTTAGTTATCATACGAAAAAAATTAATATAATTTTTAATCGTAATCTAAATAAAAGGTAATCAAATGAATAAAGGTAATAAATTATACGAAGGAAAAGCTAAAATTATTTATGAAACTAAAGATAAGAATTTAGTAATTCAACATTTTAAAGATGATGCAACAGCTTTTAATAATTTAAAAAAAGCAAAGGTTGAAGGTAAAGGAGTATTGAACAATAGGATTTCAGAATATATTTTAACTAATTTATCTCAATGCGGAATAAACACCCACTTGGTAAAAAGACTTAATATGAGGGAACAACTTATTAAAAAAGCTGAAATTTTTCCAATTGAGTTCATTGTGAGAAACATTGCAACTGGCTCACTTACTAAAAGACTAGGCATTACTGAGGGAACAATTTTAGAAAAACCTTTATTAGAATATTGTTACAAAAATGATCAATTAAATGATCCTATTATTTCAAAAGAGCATATTTACTCTTTTGGCTGGGCGGAAGAAGAAGAAATAAACAAAATTGATAAAATGACTTTAAGAATTAATGACATTTTATTTGGTATATTTAGAGCGATTGGAATAAAGCTTGTAGATTTTAAAATTGAATACGGAAAAGTATGGAACAAAGAAACTGAAAAAAAGGAAATAGTTTTAGCAGACGAAATAAGTCCTGATACATGTAGGTTATGGGACTCAAAAACAGAAAAAAAATTAGATAAAGATAGGTTTAGAAAAGATTTAGGTAACATAATTCAAGCCTACCAAGAAGTTGCAAGAAGATTGGGTATTATGCCTGAAGAAACTAATATTAGTGAAGTAAATTTCGGAAAAACGATTCCAATTAAATTTAAAAAAAAATAAATTGAAATTTTCAGTTATAGTAACCCTTAAAAAAGATGTATTAGATCCGCAAGGTAAAGTTGTACAGAATACTTTAGCCAATCTGGGTATGAATAATTTAAAAAGCGTACGCCAAGGTAAATATTTCGAAATAGATGTTGAAGAACAAGACGAAATTAAAGCAGAAGAAAAAGTAAATCAAATGTGTGAAAAGTTATTAGTTAATTTAATTATTGAAAATTTCAAAATAAGTAAAATAAAATGAAATCATCTGTAATCGTTTTTCCAGGTTCTAACTGTGATCGCGATATTGCGACAGCATTAGAAAAGATGCAGTTCAAAAATCAAATGGTTTGGCATAAAGAAACTGTTCTTCCAAAATCCGATTTGATAGTTATTCCTGGAGGATTTTCTTATGGGGATTATCTTAGATCTGGAGCCATAGCAGGAAAATCTATTATCATAGATGAAGTAATTAAAGCAGCTAATTCAGGTTGTTTCATTTTGGGAATCTGCAATGGATTTCAAATTTTAACTGAGACAGGCTTGCTAAAAGGAACTTTGTTAAGAAATAAAAATCTTAAATTTATTAATAAAGATGTAAATATAAAAGTAATGAATAATAAAACAAAATTTACATCTAAATATAAATTAAATCAAGTTTTAAAGATAAATATAGCACATAATGAGGGAAATTTTTTTACAGACTCTAAACATCGCGAGCAATTAGAAAGAGATAGTTTAATTGCATTTAAGTATTGTGATGAAAACGGAAATATAAATGACGAGTGCAACCCAAATGGTGCGATGGATAATATTGCAGGTATTTATAATTCAAAAAAAAATATATTGGGAATGATGCCTCATCCTGAGAGGATGGTTGATGAAATAATTTCTAACACGGATGGGGTTAATCTTTTTACAAGTTTAATGAATTAATAAAATGGAAGTTACAAACAAAATCATAGAAAAACATGGCCTTAAAATTGAAGAATATAAAGAAATAAAAAAATTACTTAACAGAAATCCTAATTTATTAGAATTAGGAATTTTTTCAGCAATGTGGAATGAGCATTGTTCTTATAAATCCTCTAGAATTCATCTTAAAAAACTCCCAACTAAAGGGAAGCAAGTTATTCAGGGTCCTGGTGAAAATGCAGGTGTTATTGATATCGGAGATAATGATGCGATTGTTTTCAAAATAGAAAGTCATAATCATCCATCTTATATAGAACCATACCAAGGT
>MDSZ01080534.1_pt1 | contig 10139 bp, 11 predicted proteins | sample 811201 | NCBI WGS metagenome assembly MDSZ01 (sample SAMN05326647, study PRJNA326480) | marine metagenome | isolation source: seawater | place: Indian Ocean: North | collected 2010 | reverse complement strand
TTATTTGTTACAAAAGAAATGAATAGTAATACTACACTAGATTAATTTACTAAACAAAAATGAATAAAATAATGAAAAAAGATATTGTTGCAGGTTTAGGCGAAATTGGACTCCCAATTTTAAAACTAATTTCTAAAAAAGAAACTACAGTGGGCTATGATCTGGACAAAAAACTCATGAATGAAACAAAATTTGCTAAATTACAGAATACTCCCACACGATTTTTACATATTGCCATACCTGTAAATGAAAATTTTAATTCTAATGTACTCCAATTAAACAAAAAATTCCAACCTGAATGTATTGTTGTTCATAGCACAATACGTCCTGGCACCACAGAACGGTTACAAAAAAAATTAAAGATTCCTATAATTTTTAGCGCAACACGAGGTGTTCATAAAAGAATGATACAAGATCTACAAAAATATCAAAAATTTTTTGCCATATCTAAAAATGCACCAAAAAAAAATTGGGCTGTATCTGAATATCGAAAAATGATGAAAAAATGTGGAATTAAAACTAAACAAATGTCAAAACCTGAAACTTTGGAACTCGCCAAAATTCTTTGTGACACTTCATATCTTGGATGGTTAATCACCTATGCTCAACTAACTAATACTATAGCGATTCAACATGGTGTTGATTATGATGAAATGTGGCAATTTTCTGATGAAATTCATAAAATCTTAGGGAATAGACCAAAAATGTATCCCGGTTTCATTGGTGGTCATTGTGTAATTCCAAATCTCGAGTTGATACAAAATCAAACACTTGATCTTATCAAATCAATTAATGAAAAATATTCAAAACAGGTAAAAAATTCTAAAACAATTCACAAAAAATATGTTAAATAAGATTTTAATTTTTCAAGTATGGTTTTATAATATCTAGAAAGTTTTCCGTTACTTTTTTCCAATTAAATTCATCTCTAACAAATCTGGCACCTTCTATTCCCATCCTTTTTGATAATTCTTTATCTGTAAGTATTTTTGTAATCTTTTCAACAATATCGTCAGAATTTCCCTCTTTCACCAAAAAACCTGTTTTATCATCAATCATCATTTCTTTATTCCCTCCAACATCTGTTGCAATCACTGGTTTTTCCATCAACTGTGCTTCTTTCAATGTTAATGGTGCAAGATCCATTCCTGTGATTAGTGCATAAACATCTAAAGTTTCTAAAAATTCTCTTATTTTGTCTGGATAATCTAATCTACCAAGCCAAGTAAAGTTATCATACTTCTCCAATTTTTCTGTAATGTTTTTACGATACTGTCCATCACCTGCCCAATAGAAATGAACATCTGGCATCTTCTTAAGAACATCTTCCAAAACCAACATCTCTTTTGTTTTTCCCCACCAATTTGCATCTTGTACTAATCCAACACATGGATGGTCTAGTTCCATTTTTTTTGTACGATACCATCTTTCTGAATTAATTCCTTCTAGAAATACTCCTGTATTTTGTTGTGGATGATGTTCTTTCACAACATTCTCTAGATATTTGCATATAGGCAAAACTGCTGTTGCTTCTCGAAAAACTCTCTCAGAAATTTTGTTTCTAAACCAAATTGCAATTCTTGTTTTAACATTCTTCCCAAGTGTCCTCATTGCCCAAACATATTCTTCCCAATAGTGGCCTCTTAACAAAACAAAAGTTGGAATTCCAGATTTTATGGAATGAATAGCAAAATGTGTTTGTCTATCAGTAAATATCAAATCTGGATTGAAATCTCTAATTAACGTCTTGAATTTTTTATCACCATTCATCCAATCGGAAATTTTTTTACTTGGAAATCCTCTACTATATTCTGTATCTTTAACTAATTTTACATTGATGTTGTGTTTTTCAAGCTCATTACAAAATTCTTTCAGATGAAAAAATTTTCCTCTACTTCCATATCCAATTAATATTCTCATTTTTTACTCAATCTTAAAATCATTCTTAAATAAAGTCCATCAGAATTTTTGCATTTAATTCTTGGATAATAAGGATATTTTTTTAGAGTTTTTTGTTTAATTCCTTCTAATTTACTAGCTGGTCTAAAATAATCAGATTTAATTACTTGAAATGAATTATTTTCTGCTAATTTTTCTAAGGATTTTTTTGAAAAATGAAATGTATGTGGGACTAATTCAATAGATGTTTTTAAAACTGAAGTATTTTCACAATTTGGCACCTCAATAAAAAAAATCCCATCATTCTTCATGTTATTTTTAATCTTTGAAAAAAAATAATCCGGATTAATCAGGTGTTCTAAAACATGTGACATCCAAATAAGATCAAATTTTTCATCAATTTCAAAATTCTCTCCTGAACCAACAATACATTTACCTTTTTTTAATTTCAGATTAATTAATTTCACATTTTTTGAATCTGGTTCAATACCTGTAACAATAAAGCCTTCTTGTTCAAACCACCAACTTGCTTGACCTTGACCAGAACCGATCTCAAAAATAGTTTTTTTATTTTTTAAATATGGATTACAATATTTGTACTGCGAAACCCATGATCTTTTTTTACCTAATGACTCTTCATCTGTATAATTCGAATCTATTGCCTTTTCTGCATCCCATAGATTTCCATCTCCCCAATGTTTTTGCTTGTAGATTTTCTCTGTTTGATTTTTAATCTCTAATTCATTGTTACCTGTGACTGTTAAATCACAATTGTTACAACGAAATGTTGGCAATTTGAGATAAGAGGTATCTGAATTTATTTGATAATCCTTATTACATAAAATGCATTTCATGTTTGTCTTCTTAATATCCGGTTAATGAAAATATCTCTTCATTATTATGTTAATAATGATTTTTCAGTGACCTTGATATATCATTATTTAATCTTAAAATTATGAAAAGAAATCTAGCTTTTCGCTCATGGTATTATTTTAGAAATGGTTGGTCAACATACTTTGCATTTATTTTTGCTGCAATAAACACGCTGACCGTTACATACTTTCTTGCAATCGAACGTTATCCATTTCTACATGAAATCTTTCCAACATTTGTTCATTATGTTGTTATTCTATGTCTAACTGGAATTCCAATTTTAATCTTAATTGGATATGCTCATTTCAAACGTACATCTGCATATCGTTCAGAAGCCGATATAGGGATGGAAGTTAATCCATATTTCCGACGAATTTTACTTAATACCGAATTAATGGTTCCTTTTCATTTAAAGCTCACAGAATTATTAGTTAAAATCTCAGAAAATGAAAAATTAAGCAAAGAAGATCTAGAAGAATTAAAAAAATTACAAGAAGAATTAAAAGAACATATGAAATTTAAAGATACAAAATATCAACGTGAAAAAGTTCAAGAATCCACAATTAATAAACTGAAAGAACTTGATGGGGACTGATACATAAAATTAAAGATCAAATAAATGAAAAAAACAGATACTAAAATTAAACTTGCATTCATTTACTCACCTTGTAAAACGTTAACACCGAATTATTTCTTTACAACCTCTTATCATTTTTTTATGCATGCACTAAAAAGAAATCCACTTCTTTCCGTCACATATTTTCCTGTTAGTAGGACATTTGATGCCTTAGATCTTAAAGATAAATTTGATGCAATTTTATTATTTGAAAATAGATGTCATTGTGTTCCAGAAGAGATTAAAAATCTAAAAAAAACCGACATTCCCGTTATAGCTCGGGTTGGTGATCTTCACAATATAAAAAAATATGATACTGGCGAATTTCATGAAAGATTTAACATAACGGCGTATTTTGGATATCAACACGAAAAAAATTTCTATCAATATTATCCAAAAAATTATGATTATGGAGTTGTTCTTTATGGACTCGAACCTTCATTATACTATGAAGAAAAATCTTTTTCTGAAAGAATATCTGACAAAATCTTAAACACTGGTGCTGTAGGAAATACAAAATTCTTATCTAAAATGTTTAATAGAATTAATAATCCTGAAAATGCTCTCCATCATTACAAACTAAGAACATTGTGTAATAAACTTCCATATGTTGACTATACTCCAACTCTCCAACACGAATTCATTGGTGATAAATATCCGCTTCTTTTACAGAAATACTGTGCATCAATTGCAGCTACCACCGTAAATTACACTGCAAAATATTTTGAAATTCCAGCAGCTGGTTGTTTGACATTTATGGAGGTAAATGATCAAAATGGAGCCGATAAATTAGGTTTTATTGATAATGAAAATTCGATTTTTATTAATGAAAAAAACTATCAAAAACGATTTAGAGAATATTTTGAAACAAAAGATGATCCAAAATGGGAATCTATCGCTAAATCTGGAAGAGAGCATGCACTAAAAAATTTAACAAACGATAATGCAATTGATTCACTAATAGAGTTGATTCAAAAAATATTGTAAAATCAGAATGGCAAGTACTCTTCACGTAATTCTTTTATGACATTTTTTAACTTTGCTTGATTCATTTTCTTTGCAGTTTCTGAACTAAACTCTTTCGAAGATAATTTTTTTCTACTTTTCTCTTTTGAAATTTTGTACATATCTCCAAGATCATGGCAAAACGGTATCTCTTCAGGTGTTACTAAATATTCATGAAATCGTTCATGCTCTCTAGATTTTGATAATTTTATTTTGGAATCTTTATTAGAAGTTTGACATACTTTTACCATATTCTCTGCTAGATCTCTAATTTTTACAGAAGGCATTTTTAAAATAAAAATTTCTCCACCTTTTGAAATTTTTGTTGCTTTAAGAATTAATCCTGCTGCATCTTGAATTGACATTATAAATCGTGTCATCCTAGGATCTGTTACTGTAAGAGATTGATTTTTTCTTATTTGATCCAAAAAGATCTGATAAACTGAACCTCTTGAACCAATCACATTTCCAAATCTTACAATCAAAAAAATTGTTTTTTTAAAATTATTATTTGTATTTGCATTAATCGTTAATCTTTCTGCCAATAATTTACTTGCACCCAATGTTGTACTTGGTAACGTAGCTTTGTCAGTACTAATTAGAATAAATTTTGATACTTTTGCAGATATTGATGATTCAATAATATTACTAGTTCCCACAACATTTGTCTTTACTGCATCAAAGGGATTTTCTTCACATATGTCTACGTGTTTCATTGCTGCAGCATGAAAGACAATATCTATATCTTTCATCACAAGATCTAATCTGTCCTTATCTCTGATATCTCCCATTTCATAGTCAATTAACTGGTTTTTACCAAATTTTCTTTTTGACTCAAAAATTGAATTTTCATCATTTGTAAATACTTTGACAATTTTTGGTTTATAGGGTAAAAGTTGTTTAATTAATCCTATTCCAATACTTCCTGTTCCTCCTGTAATCAGGATTTTCTTATTACCAAACTCCTGTTTGAAGGAATTTTGTAGTTTCATATAATAACTAACACGTTAAATTAACATTAAAAATGATCCGATGGAAAGTTCCTCTTTATAAAATTCTTGTAGATAAAGACGATACCAAAAACATCACGAATGTAATTCAACGTGGAATGCATTGGGCTGAAGGTCCTGAAATTGAAGAGTTTGAAAAAACCCTTGCTGAATATTTGGATGTAGATTATTGTGTGACAATGAACTCTGGAACTTCTGCATTACATGCAACTATGCTTGCATATGATATTAAAAATAATGATGAAATTATAGTGCCATCATTTACTTTTGTATCTACAGCAAACGCAGCATTGATGGTTAAAGCAAAACCAAAATTTGTTGATATCGAAACTGAAACTTATGGCATGAATCCTGAAAAATTAAAAAAAGCAATTACAAAAAAATCCAAACTCATTATGCCAGTACATTATTCAGGTCTACCATGTAAAATTGATGAAATACGTACTATTGCCAAACAAAATAAACAAATTCTCATTGAAGATGCAGCGGAATCTCTTGGTGCAGAAATTAATTCTAAAAAAATTGGCTCATTTGGTGACGCATCAATTTTTAGTTTTGCTGGAAACAAAGTTTTAACAACTGGGGAAGGAGGTGCAGTAACTACTAACTCGACAAAATTATATAAAAAATGTAAATTGATTAGATCCCATGGAAGAAAAATTGGAAATTATTTTCTTAGTACAAACAAACCAGAATACATTCAACTTGGCTACAACTGGAGAATGTCAACAATTACTGCAGCCATAGGATTATCTCAATTAAATAAAATTGAAAAATTAATTAATTTAAGAAGAAAAAATGCCAAAATTCTTAATTCAAAATTGAAAAAAATCCCTGAAATCACTCTACCTCCAGAACCTAAAAATTTCAAACATGCATATCAATTATATTCTATTTTGACTCCAAATCAAACTCTACGAAACCAATTACAAAAACATCTCTCGTCTAAAGGGATAATGTCGAAAGTATTCTTCTATCCCGTTCATTTGACTTCATTTCATAAGCAATTACAAAAAAATTCAAATCTAAAAGTCACTGAAGAAATTTCTTCAAGGATTCTCTCTTTACCAATGTATCCAAATATGACCAAGGAAGAATTACAATTAGTATACGAAACAATTTTTGATTTTTTTGAAAAAAATACAAAACAAATTTAATTATGAAAATTTTGTCTAAATTATGAGTAGATTTTCTACAATTAAGGAAATTTTTGAATTGTATGTTAATCGAAGAAAATTTTTCATGTTTCCTATAGTCATACTTCTTATTGCATTAATTGGAGTTACAGCATTGGCACAAAGTGGACTAGTAGCCTTCATTTACCCTATTTAAAATGGAACTTTCTTCACCACGATTCAAAGCAATAGCAGTGACAGCGGGATTTACTTTTTGGTTCTTTGTTATTACTACTTCATTTGGATTTTTCTCTCTTGAATCATTTTTTATTTTTATTATCGTAACAATTAGTATAACACAAATCTTTGCTTCAAAATTATCTAAAGGATTGGATATTCTTGCAATAATAAATACAAAAATTTTTCTTGGTTTATTGTTCATATTTGTTATTTCTTTATACGGAATAATTTTTAGAGTATTGAGAATTGATCTATTACGTTTAAAGAAACAAGAGAATTCATACTGGCTTGAAATGCAACAACTAAAAACAGGTAGAATATTTAAGCAATATTAAATTGTACACTTTAGGAATTTCTTGTTATTATCATGATTCAGCTGCGGCATTATTGAAAAATGGGAATGTAATTGCAGCTGTTGAAGAAGAACGATTTTCAAGAAAAAAATTTGACGATGGTTTCCCTAAATTAGCAATTGAATGGTGCTTGAAAGAAACGGGTACAAAATCTCATGAAATTGATTTGGTATCATTTTATGATAAACCTGTTTTAAAATTTGAAAGATTACTTGATAATTACATAGCAGTTGCCCCACGCGGTCTAATGAGTTTTTTAGATGTAATTCCAAAATGGATTCATAAAAGATTATGGATTAAAGATGAAATTAAAAAACATTTAAAAGATTTTTCTGGTGAAATAATTTTTCCTGAACACCATATGTCACATTCTGCATATGCATTTTACACATCTCCTTTTACTGAAGCTGCATTACTAAATGTGGATGGTGTTGGAGAATGGGCAACCACTTCATTTGGAATTGCTAAAAATAATTCAATTACTATGACTAATGATATTCGATGGCCACATTCCTTGGGTCTCTTTTATTCAGCTTTCACTTATTTTTTAGGTTTTAAAGTCAACGAAGGAGAGTACAAATTAATGGGATTATCATCATATGGTAAACCAAAATTCTATGATGAAATTATTGATAAAATTATTGATGTAAAAGATGATGGAAGTATCCATCTTAACATGAAATATTTTGCTTTTACACATGATAAAGTAATGACTAATCAAAAATTTTCAGATTTATTTGGAATTGAACCAAGAAAAGAATCTGAATCACCTTCACAAATACATTTTGATCTTGGTGCAAGCGCACAGAAAGTTCTTGAAGATGTTTTACTTAAGATGGCAAATCATATTCACATAAAAACCAAAATGAAAAACTTGTGTTTAGGTGGAGGAGTAGCTCTTAATGGAGTTGCAAATTATCGATTACTAAAGGAATCCCTATTTGAAAATATACACATACCCCCTTCCCCTGGAGATGCTGGAAGTGCTATTGGTTGTGCACAATATGCATTCTTTGTACATCAAAAACAAAAAAGAATAATTGAGCAAAATCATGCAACACGAATACGTCAAAATGTTTACTTAGGTCCGTCTTTTGATGAAGATTCAATAACAAAATTTCTAGATGCAAAAAAAATCAAATATGAAAAACTTTCAACACAATCATTATTAGAAAAAACTGCAAAAAAAATATCTGATGGTAATATAGTTGGTTGGTATCAAGGAAAAATGGAATGGGGTCCTAGAGCGTTAGGTAATAGAAGTATTTTGGCTGATCCAAGGAATTCTACAATGAAGGATATTCTTAATGAAAAAATCAAACATAGAGAATCATTTAGACCATTTGCACCAAGTGTTCTTGAAGAATTTTCTTCTGATTACTTTGAAATAGATATACCTAGTCCATACATGTTAATGGTTGCCAAAGTTAAACAACCAGAAAAAATTCCGGCAGTCACTCATATTGATGGAACTGCAAGGTTACAGACTGTTTCAAAAGAATCTAATCCATTATACTATGAGTTAATAAATCAATTTTATAAAATCACGGAAATTCCAATAATAATCAATACATCCATGAATGTTATGGGTGAACCTATCGTAAACACTCCTTCTGATGCCTATAATATGATTTTAAAAACCGACATGGACTATCTTGTTTTAGGAAATAATTTCATTTCTAGGTGATCTAAATGTCTGTTGATATATCTTACAAAAAACAATCTGCATTATTTCTAATATTGATTGTTGTAGTTTTTTTTGTTATAGAGGGTTCTGCGAGAGGTTATGAATTCTTTTTACAAGATTGCAACTTGGAAAATGCAGAATCTCTAAAAAACCTAGATTATTTCTCAAAAAGACAGATTTGTTATGATCAACAAAATCTTGTATATTCAGAAAATCCAGTATTGTCCCTAATTCCAAACCAACATCTTAACACTGTAAATATTAATAGCGATGGGTTCAGAGGTCCCGAACTAGAAATAGATTATACTTACAGAGTATTTGTAATTGGAGGAAGTACCGTGTTTGGTGCAGGTTTACCATCTGATGAATTTACAATTTCATCAAAATTAGAAAAGCTCCTAAATGAACAAGAAAATAAAATAGAAGTAATTAATGCAGGAATTTCAAGTATCACTTCTTTTGAAGAATTATACCATGTTAAAGAAAAACTTTTGGATTATAATCCAAATATGATAATTATCTATAATGGGGTTAATGATGTCTTCTACAAAAAAATTAATGAACCAGAAATTCTAGATTCTGATTCTGAAACAAAGGATTATCAACGCTATCTTCGTTCTCCTGTTGTTCTATACAGATCTTTCATTTTACCATTAATGAACACAGAAATTTTTGATTCTCCAGGGAATCATCATAATGTTGAAAAATATGACCCAGTAATTTCTCAAAAGATTGCATCATTATGGGAGAAAAGAATGAATGAATTTTGTGAAATATCTGAGATGAAAAACATTGAATCGATAGTAATTATTCAACCGGCCCTGTATAATGAAAAAAAATTATTGTCAAATTTTGAAGAATCGATTGTTAGAGAAAATATTCATGGACAAAAAACTTTTGAGGAAATTATTGAAAAAAGTAAAAATCTTGAAAATTGTTCACTGGTATTAGATTATACTGCTATTTTTGAGAATGTCTCTGATAGTATTTACTTTGATCAAGTTCATACAAATTCTTTAGGAAATAAAATAATCACTGAAAGAATGTTTCATGACATTCATTATTTGGTTGATAGTGAAATTTAGTTAAAATCTAACATTTTCTCATGTGGATTTGTTAGATTCTTTTTCCATTTCTAAATTTCTGACAATTTTTTTGTAATCTTCGGGAAACATTACCTTAATTTCTTCCAACATGTGTAGTATTGTTTTGTAATTCATTTTTTCTTCAAACTCATGTTTTTTTCATTAGACATATTTCTCATAACGAATTCTACGCATGCATTTTGATTAAACTGTGACTGAAAGTGGTATACAGTGATAATCATTTGATATACAATGA
>MDSZ01056393.1_pt1 | contig 10139 bp, 15 predicted proteins | sample 811201 | NCBI WGS metagenome assembly MDSZ01 (sample SAMN05326647, study PRJNA326480) | marine metagenome | isolation source: seawater | place: Indian Ocean: North | collected 2010 | reverse complement strand
TTTGATAGTTCAAACGCTACATCATTCATATGTTCAGCAACGTATTGAACAATCAAATGTCTTTGGATTGGAACCTTTGCATCTACCGTGACCTCAATCTTACCCTTCATCTTGCATACATGACACTTATTCCCTTCACAAATAGGACAGGGAATCTTAGCAGGTAATGGTGCAGGGAAATTGATAGTCACGGCTTGTCTCATAGTTCCCACAACCTATACACAACAGTGCAGTTGTAATCATAACCCTTCATGTCCATCAAATCCAATGTGACTTCACCCATAGCAGGTGCGTGTTGTTGTCTGAATGACACATCACCCAACAAGAAGTAGGGTTGCATCTCAACTGTTAGATTGACAGTCTCATTATACATGGTCACACTTGCTGAGAATATCTCAACAAGAGTCGTGTTATCCCCGAATGTGATTACAGGCAATGTGCTATTGTTGGTGTCTTCGTATGTGAAGTTATGATACTCAGTAGTCCAAATAGGGTCATTACCCTCAACTGGTGGGTCTGGTATCATTTCAGCACATCCCGCTAAGGATACACATAGCATTAACACAACTATAGTTTCTCGCATTTTCTCTCCAACTCCTTAACCCTCGACTCAAGTTCACTTATTATAGCCTCTAGTCGAGATACGTTGTCGTCTAACTGTTCATCCACCCATTCATAAGTAACTCCATCATCATCACCCTCTATGTTTTTCTCAAGGTTATCCAACTGGTCGTTTATCTCAACGAAAGAATGCTTCAAGAAGACTTCAACGTCAGTCAGATTCTTGAAGTGTTCATTTGGTGTGGGCCACAATGTCATCCCCACACCGCCTTGTTATCTTCTCTCTTCTTCAAGATATACTCTGTGCATGATGGACAGAAGTTCTGAAACACACCATAGGTCTTCAGTTTAGTCCAATTCATATCCCTCAACTTACGTTGGATTTCCTGTCTGTTTCCCATGTAAGATTGGCCTAAAGCCAATTTCATGGTCACTGACTTCCCACATTTGATGCGCTTGGCATCTCTTAGACTAGCCAAACTGTGTGCGTTTGGGTAACCGGGGCATTCGCAATTCAATGTTGTCGTGTATTGTTTTATTTTTTCACTCATTTTCATCAACTCCCTCATATTGAGGAAAATTTTGTCTATACCAATCATGGGGTTTGTATGTTGTTGCCCATAATCGTTTGTTCGGGTCGTTGTATTCTTGGATGGCCTTTGGTGGTGGAGTAAGCGTGGCAAACTTCACCGTCTTGACTATCTCACTATCCAAATGGTATGCCCAATATTGATTGTCTCCTAACACTATCGCAGTTTCCATCATGGGTTTCCATGTCTTGAGAGTTGACCAATCTGTGCTACTGAAATACGCATTACCCATAGGATGGGTATGAATCCAACACTTGATAGGTAGTTTCATTCCTATTGGGTCTATCTTGAATTCAACATAGCCCGGTGTGCCGACACTAATGTGTAGCCTATCATTAGAATCAACAACCACTTGTATCTCTCTAGGAATATTGAATGCCTGTGTAGACATATGCCATATCTCAGATAGGAATGTGTTCTCAACATATGTGTCTGGATTACGGAAGTTAGGGTTGATTCCCAATTTTAGAATTGATTCCCATACTCTTTGAATCCTATCTTCCCAATGCTCTATCTTGACGATAGGGTCTTCTTGCATCTCTATGTGCTTATCACTCATCTTACCCATTCTATTGACCTCCCATTTGAACCATCAGAACATCTTGGTTGTTCTCAAACTCATGGAATGCTTGGTGACCTACAATGAATCCACCTGCGTGTCTCTTAGTCCCTATGAATTCCTCTCCACATACAGGACAATACACCTTTACGATTTCTGCTCTCTTGTAGAGTCCATCTTGACATAGCAAGTCAAGTATCTCAGATACATCTTCCTCAGTTAGATTCTCACTATCTTTCGTTGTGTCTTCACTCATTCAAATCCCACCTCTTAGCATCTGACCTAATCGTAGTTGTCTATATTTCTTGGTAGCGCGTTCTAATCTCCAAGCAAAGTAACGTGGCCTCCAACTTGTATCAAATATTTCATCATGGGCAGTAATAAATAATTCCATCCTCTCAGTTCGACCAATACGAGTCACCAGATTTTTCACTAGTAATTCTAAATCTCCCAAGTATCCAGCAAACGGTTCGTCACTAGCCAACTCCATTTCAACCTCTTGAAAATCAAATGGGGTATTAGCAGATATTTGAGTCGAATCCATTTCAGAATAAGTGCGCTCAAAGTGTTCTGCCTCAATATCACCTAGAATATTCATTACCTTCTCACTTTGTGTAATCAAATCTAACACTTCTGTTACATTGAACCTCTTGGTGAAGAGAGATACCCAATCTGTCTCTCCACATACTGAGCAGTTCTGCCAACCATTTCTAAAATCCCCGTTCTGGTCACAATCTCCTTCCTGTTGTTTGCACTTCATACATTCACCACCATCTTATCAATAACGTCATTGTTGTCATTGAACCACTTCTGAATCCACTGTGTTGCAATACCTGCAATAGCAATGTGCATCGTGTCTATTCCTTCCGCATCTCCTTCCCAATCAGTCCCTTGACAAGAGAAAGAACCATCTGGCCCATCCAACATTGCGTCCTGTAGTGTGGGGTCTGTCTTGTATGAGATTAGTGCCGCATTACGCCCTTGTGAGCGCAAATCTAGCCACTTGTTTTGAATATCCTCACCATACCCCTCCCGATACAACAATCGCCTTACTGAGAGGTTATCGGCACAACATACAACTAGGTCATAATTCTCCAGTTGTTGCTTCACTAGGACAACATATGGTTCTGCTTTCGATATGCTTCCAAACTTACTCTCTAAGCCACTTACTTTCTTCTGTCCAACATCTTCCTCTTCGTAGTTCTGATATGTTAGATTCTTAATCTCCACATCATCATCATCAAAGACTGTAATGTCATACAATCCAATTCTATCTAAGAAGGAAACGAGATAACTCCCGATTCCACCTGCTCCTATTATCATTATTTTTCTCATTCTTCTTCACTTCCTTTTTTCATTTCATCGAGTAATTCTCTCACCTTTGTTGTGGATGCCTCGATAACATCCTCACATTCTTCTTGTTCTATCGTTTCTTGGTCAAACAGACTTATCGCATAGACAGTATCTGTAATCACTTTCTCTATTTCTAGAATACCATAAGCATATTTAATCAAAATCTTTCTCATTTTGTCAATACCAGACTGTAGACTGTCTAGCCTCTCATCGGCTTCAGCATAATGTTTAGCAAGACCTTCATCATACTCAGTTGGCATTCCTCCTTCTCTAGCCTTTTCTATTATCTCTTTGGTTTGCCTCAGATGCATACGCATAAGGCTATAATTTCGTTCATCCCTCGCTATTCTTACGTCCCATCTTTCATATTCTCTCTTGAGACTTTCAACCGCGTGTTCAAAACTCCTAACTATTACTTCATTTTCATATTTCATTTTTCATTCCTCTTTTCATATTCTTGCGTCCGTATTCCAGACACGAATTCCTCGACTGTCAATTCCTTCAGACATTGTCTGTCAAAATTGAACATCGGATACAATATCAGTCTTAGACAACCACGAATCGTTTGTGCAGTGACTGAATTAACTGCACAGATTTCACTTTGTAGTATGCCTTCATCTCTCATCATAGATACCATCCAAATCACTGTAGAATTAGTGGAATTCTTGTATGGTAAGTCTCTCTTATCCAACTCAGTTGAAATGTAATCCGAGAGAACTGTGCATTCCATCCTAAATTCTGGATTAATCTCTACTCCATTGGTTCCCATCAAATCCAAAGTGTCACCAATCATCTTTCGATTGTTGGTGGAAGAGAATATCTGTGGTATCTCCATCAATCTCGCAAACTTTCGACTCAACTTCGATAGTTTCTTCTTGTTCAAGCCTGTTATGTGAGAGTGTCTAGTAAGATTAGTCAATTTGTCCTGTTGCATTATCAAGTATAGTAAGACTGATGCTCTAGTCTCAACAGGATACCCTCGCAATTTGTTCATCTCCCCCAATCTATTCTTCAATCTCATTGTTGCTTTGATTATATCATTAGAACCAGATGCTAGACTGTGTCCATATTGGTGTAGATAATTTCTCAACAGAACTACCATGTGCTTATCAGAATCAGACATACCACCACGATAATGACTCGATGCTTTCAATTGTGTAAACGCGAGCCTGCTTGATACCTTATCGTTTGGAAAAATATGAGAACCCAATCCTTGGTTAGTTAGATGTGGTGTTTTTCCTCTTAGGTTGTCAATGTGTAGTTTCTCAAAGGAATGGTCATCTGGTGTCTTAACAATAGTGGTTTCCTCAATGGGAGTCCATGATAATACTAAACCACAATTAACACAACAAGTTTCGCCTATTATCTCATTGTGTGCCTTCTCAGTGGAGGAACATTCTGGACATTTCATCTAGCATACCCCGCATGGGATGGCTTAGGTGTCTCTTGTTTCTTCTTCTTTGGTCCTTGTAGCCATTCACTAAACAACTTCATGTCTATTCGATGTGGGTTAACCCTTGCATTCTCTGGAACATAGCCCCTTAATGTTCCTACTTTCTTCATAGCAAGTTCATCATTCATCAAGGTGAATATCCTAGATACGAATTGGTCACCAAGACTGACATTCCCTACTGAGTTGTTAACACAAACTGGGCCTTTCAGTCTACCATTCATAAACGTGTTTTTGCTTGTGTTCATGGTAGCCTCATCCTTCCTATCTTCGTCCTCATGGAAACAGTAGATGCTAACTCTTTGTGGACTCGTCTTAGCCGCAGTGTTCTCAAGTAGAACCCAATCACATATCGTTCCACTTACTAACATACCCATCTTGGTTATCTTCAAGTCAGCCGTCTTTGTAGTGAACTTGAATGTCTTCACATTCTCATTCTCCCTAGCAACCTCATACATCAGACCCTTAGCAGTGTCCTCAATCATCTTGTCTGTTCTGTTCTGTAGCATCCATGCAATCATCATTGCTTTCTGTCCCTTAGAAGGTTCTTCGCCAAAAAGTTCCTTCCATAGATTAACAGGGCTGATTCCAGTCCATTTCTTAGATTGACTCTTTCCGTTTCTATAGTGATTCAAGAATTGGTCTAGTGCCTTGATTGGAATTGGACACCAGATATTTTCTGAAAGTTCCATAGCACATTCCGTCTTAGATATTCTCTTTATGGTTAGCCTAACCTCAATCTTATTCTTCCTGTATGGGTTGCCATCTTCAGCATAGAAGTAATACGGACACTTATTCTCAATCGCATACCTGACATTAGGTGGCACTTCCAACAGTGACATGACATATTTGTGTAGAATAACCGCACTATCACAGAAACATGAACGATACATGATTCTAGATAGAGTCCCTAGAAGAACCTGCTTTGTCATCCTTCTACCATTCAAAGAATATCCAGTATCCTTACTTATCATCAACATAGAATTACCATCTCCATGTTTGAAGGTAATCATTGCCATGAACTTGTCATAAGCAGTGTTAGAGTTTCTAGGATACTTGAATAGTAACTTATCCAAAGTCTTGTTCAAGGAAGCAAACACAGGGTCGTCTTCCTTAGACTTGTAAGCATAACTACTTCTTTCACTTGTTATCTTCACTTCACCATATCGGTTTAGCGTTCCGCTACCTACTTTCCTGTAGTCTTTCTTATCGTGTTTCAACAGAAAACTAGTTTGATTATACCTTGCACTACCTGTTCCCGGTTGTCTTATCCTCATTTTTACTTTCATTTTCATTCCTCTTTTTGTATTGTTTGTATTCATAGATATCTTTTAGCACTAATTGGCTATTTCGGGGTCTATGTTTCCCCTCGATTTGTTCTGAAGCACCTTTAATGGCACTATTGATTCTCCTTTTGAAGAATCTAGGTTCGTATATTCTAGTGTTCAACCTAAAAAACACCTCTTCGATATTAGTATATCCGCCAGACTCGCAATATGCAATAATTTCTGGTTTTATTTCCAGATATTGTTGCAAATTACCAGTCCAGTTCATATTTCACACACGCCTCCGGCACACGCCAATTCACCCTGTAGATTCGTGTTGTCTTCCATCTCTACTATCTCCGTCAAGTCAATCTCTCGCAGATATCCCATGAATTCGTTGTATTTGGCCTCATCACACTCTTGAAATGGTGCTTGTTTGTAAACCCCTCCATCGAAAGGCAACACTGAAAGCCCATTGTAGTTGTAGCGATTCTCCCAGAACCATTCTCTACATACGTCCCACTCATGGTCACGAATGTAGACAGTCGCTGATACATTGTGGTCATTCATTCCACTAACGTGTCCGGGTTTAACCCACTCAAGGGAGAATTTCTTGATTCTCTCTAGTAATTCCATCGCTGATTCTTCTCTAGTGATAACATCATCATGTGGAATCTTCTGTGGTATAGAGAATATCACCTGTTCCGTGTTGAATAAGTCATCCTCCACCAATTCTGGTAGTTTCTCAGTCAGATATTCTGCTAATGGTTCGTTCTTCAACAACCTAACTGTCCTAATGTAGTGTTCAGAATGCCATGCATGGATACCAGAAGAAGTTCCTAATACACAAGAAGTAGTTCCGGCAGGTTTGATGCAAGTAAGTCTGGCGGCAGAATTTATTCCTAGCATTCCAGCCACTCCTTCATTCTCAAGTTGAACCACTTGTGCCGCTTCTTTCAAATCTAAAGAAAGCACGTTTTTATTTGCTATACCCGTCATTGATACACCTAAAAGGGCATCTTTTTCTGTGGTTTTCTTCCAATCCTCCCGTAAATAGTGGAAATCTGTGTAAGATGCTTGTATTGTTCCAATAAAAGCGGCATATTCTACTCTAGCATTCAAATCTGCTTGAGTCTCAACATCACCGACATTTACTTCGACCAAGTTGCAGAATTGATGATTTCTAAGTGAAATTTCTGCACAAGGATTTGTTCCCCAATCCTTATCGTTTGAAAAGTAGAATCCGGGTTCCCCAGACTTGTTGTATTTCAGTTGTGACCACAAATCATTGAAGAATTGCTTCGTCACTCTATGTCTTAGTAAGACTGCTGAGTTATTCGCCCTGTGTCTTTGTGGATTAGTCTCCAGTTGTTGTGGAGATTTAGCCGCAATCATTTCTTTGTCATCAGCACTGAATAGAGAAATCATAGCGGCTCTCCTAATACCACCTGCCAAAACTGCATCAGCAATGTGACATAGTATATCATGAACCTCAATTGGCTTCATCTTGTGATGGTCTGGCATATCAAATAACATTCCCTCAATGATAGTGAGGCAGTTTCTCAATGGTGTTGGTCCGGGCGCACGACCTCCACTAGTCTTGAGTAAAGCACCCTTTGGTCTAATATCTGAATAATCGAATCTAGGAGTCGTTGACCTCTTTCCAGTGTAAGACTCAAACAATACTCTCACTGCTTCAGCCCAACCTTCAATTGAGTCTCCTATCAAATGACGATAGGTTCGTCTTGGGTTTGGTTTCTTGATTGATGGCAATTGAGCCACATGGTGATACTGAACGGAATAGCCTACTCCGGTTCCACCTAACAACAAGAACATGGTTTCTGAGAAAGCGGCAATATCATCTATCGCTTGATATGCACAGTTGTATATTCTGTTTGGTGCTAGGAATATGGGATATCCACCGAATTGCATTGAGCGCATTGAGGGTAGAATCTTTCTAGGAATAATAAATTCCTCATACGCATATTGTAATTTATTTAGTAGATTCTTTTTATCTGAATCAAATATTAAAAGTTCAGATATATGCTTTTGGTGCATTTCCATGTTCCTATTGCATATCTCCAACCATGTTTCTCTTCTCAGTTCTTCGGGTTTAAACTTCGCATACTTGTTGTTTACGATAACTTCCGAAAATATTTCTTGTGCTTCATTCTTCTTTGTGTTTTCTAACATAATATCATCTCTACAGTTGTTATTTTTTGTCGATAACATCGACATGGTATCAATAATTTATGACACCTTTTTTCGCCACTACTTGTGGTAATTTTGGACAGATTATCTATCGCATATAATCCTCCCCATTGGGGAGAGATTACGTTTATATTCAATGAGAAAACTTCTCAATAATTGAATATTTTTTTGAAATTGAAATAACGGGGCTAGGAGAGTTTCCCCTCCTAACCCCTTACGTTTGTTCTGTTCAGCCTTATTCAAAGACCGCCTACGACTGCCGGAGTCAGAGTAACTTGTGAGACTTCGTCCCAGTTCGTGTTCTCAATGTTCTCACGGCTAACCATATCGCCGTCAATGAAGACCCAATGGGTTGGGTGGTCTAGTATTTGCTCTATTGCACCTTCGCTATTAAGTTCCAGACTTGTGTGTCCCGATTCATTTAGTATTGTTAACTTCACGCCTATTCACCTCCCTGTTGTGTTACTTGTTGTTGTAGTTGAGCAATGATATTATCCTTATCAGTTAGCCTCTTGCTCATTACTGCAATCGTCCTCTCATACTGTGCCGTAGCACCGAGAGTTTCATTCAATTGGTTCGCTAGGTTTTGTGCAGTCTGCATGGCATTAGCATTACGTTCTGTTAACATATGCACGTTGCCTTCCAATTGCTCAACCTTCGCTTCCATATCCTTCATTGTCATCTTCTTTTCTTTTTCACTCATCTTTCATTCCTCCTTACTAGGTCGTCAATTTCCACGGATGCCGTTTGCTTTGTTAGCAATGCAAAGTCTCCCTTGTATCCAAGCCTCCGTAGATAATTGATTTGTTTGTCTGATGCTGGTTCAGTTGCCCGATTCACTAGTTTCAACAGAGTGTTTGCCTGCTTCTCAGAAAGTTCCCTACCTGTTGTCAATCGTAGCCTCATGTCCTTAATAAAGGACTCTTCCCACTCATTCGTAGCAAAGGATTTGTCAAAGTATGGGTAGCCCATATTGTCACATAATGCACTAAATGCCGAGTCCTCGGCCTTGTTCGCAAATTCCTCTTTGACTGCATCCTTGAACTTGATATCTGCTTCCTTGAGGATTTCCCTTCTGGCTTCCAGCAGACTATCCTCCTTCCGAACAGTTTCCTTATGTTGCTCCAACTGTATGTAGAACCATGCCAAGTCATGAATTAGAACCTTGTCTGGATAACCTCTCCTAGTCTGTTGGTTCTTAGGATTGTCTGGATGGTTCCATCTCCATACGATGGATGCCATCTTGAAGTTTGGTAGGAAATGCATCCCTGCCTTTCCTTGTCCCTTCTTACGAATCTTAGTCACCTTGCGATACATCTGCAAGTCCTTGTCCCAATACTTCTTATTTGTCTCAATGATATTGATTCTCAAATCATATTCCTTCACGGCATTGAATTGTTTCTCAAATTCCTCACCATATTTAGACCACCATGCTTCGGCCTTCATCGAATTCACACGAACCTTAATCCATTCCTTAATCATGGCCTCAGTAATCTCGGACTCAGCCAGCCCAGTTTCCTCCATCAGTCCTCTTAGGATTAGGTATGATGTGATGTGGTCAGAACCAAGACACTCAATTGTCCCATTCTCAGTGTTCTCTATCTCAAAATGATAGACTATTTTGTGTCCACATAGACACTCACCAGAATGGTTCGTCTGTGTTACCCATTCGGGTTCACTTGATTGTGGACCTCCCACCATACCATAGCCCCACCAACATCTACCTGTCACTCTCCACTCAAGTTTTGCTTCCTCATAGTTATCAGCAACAGACAATTCAGTTAATCTGGCCTTGAGAATTCTATCCCATCTTCCATTACCTAATTCCCTCTTAGCACTAAGATGCCTACTCGCATTGTTCTCCCATTGCATTCTACTCATCTAGGTCACCTTCCTCATTCTGTTCAAGCATTGCTTCATACATAATTTCCTCTCTCTTCTTGAAATAATCTGTAATTGCCTTATTGGGGTTAGGCTCATATTTATGAGCATTCAAAGCATACATGATGTAGACTGATTTATCATCACCAATCATAACCCACCATTCGGTATTACCATATCCATCTGGATGAGATGCAGAAACCTTCAGTTTGCTATCATCCCAATCCAGACCACAATGCTCCATCACATCATCAATTACTTCTGGCAAT
>MDSZ01050285.1_pt1 | contig 10139 bp, 6 predicted proteins | sample 811201 | NCBI WGS metagenome assembly MDSZ01 (sample SAMN05326647, study PRJNA326480) | marine metagenome | isolation source: seawater | place: Indian Ocean: North | collected 2010 | reverse complement strand
GTGTTTGAGTCTCCTTGTCGGCATTTGTTGTCTCACTGGTTGAAATTTCTTCTTCTCCTCCACATGAAAAGAAAAGAAAAACAGCAAGCTGTACGAGTGTAGAAAGAAAAATTCTCATTTGATTAATCTTCCCCCCTTTCCTGCAAATCACCTTCCTCAGGTACTCCACCTAGAGGCAAACCCTCAATATTGACACCAACAACAGCACCTAAAAGTGGCTTTGCCTCATCGAACTTACCAGTTGCGAGTAAAGCCAATCCGCTCATGTAATGTGCGGTCGGCATGGATGGACTTTTAAAAAATGCTTTATTGTTAACATATCCATTGGCACGATTCATTACACCATTTTCAAAACCAGCAAATTTTTCCAAAAGACCATTAAAGTTTTTGCGCTTAAAATAAACAGATCCCATCATTCCGACGAAATCCTTAGCATACTTATGTTCAGGCATTACATTAATAAAATCATTACAAAGAGAAAAAAATCGTTCATAATACTCCGCAGACTTAGTTTTTGACTTTTCAGCACGATCCCGTTCAGTTGTTCCCAATTCATTTTGGAGGCTGACTGCAATTTGATTTAAAGTTTCAGCTTCCTGTCTGTAAGCATTAGCCATAATAAATGTGACATCAGCACGGAATTTAGTCCATTTTTTGTTTGCAAGATATTTTTCTCCGAGTTCGATCGATTTCTCACGGTATTTAACTGTGTTAGCAGAAGCAAATGCTGCATAAATGAAATTCTCAACATTTTCATGCTTAGGAAAATCGTTATAAAGCCAGTAAAATCCCCAAAAAGATTCCCAGTCACGTTTGGTCAATTGAAAATTATCTGCTTTTCGCCATCTCAGAACGGTGGTAAATGGAGGCGTATCCATTGCCAATTTCAACTGACCTTTTGAACTGGTCAACTTCATAGCAATTGTATTGGACTTTTCTTTTAAAATTTCCAACCTACGCTTCGGCATAGTGCTGCCCTGTAAGGCGATAATTTGCTCGTATTGAGAAAGTTCAGTTTGCAACTGTTTTTGCCTCTCTTTGTAAAAAGCAACAATCTCCTCGGTCGTCATTGTTAAAGCGTAAAAAAGAGACGCTTCCACATGCCTTCCCGCATCTTTTAGTTGTGCAGCTCCTTGCATGAGGTTAACATTTAATCTTAAATCATATCTAGCCGGTGTGTCACCGGAGAGCCTTGGTAATAAGGGAAAAACTTCATCAATTCTTTTGGTCTGAACAAACATTTCAGTTAGACATGATACAGCATAAGCAGAACGATCTTCATCTTTTGCTAGGTCTGCATACTTCAAAAGTTCACGGAATGAAGGTTCACCTTTTACCCAATCCTGCTGGATATGATAACATTGAGCCCGCCCAAAATACAAATTCATCAACTCGGACCTCTTTAAAATTTGTTTTTTGTAAGGTTTGGCTGAATCAAGTAAAAGTTCAATAACTCTAGCCGCATCTTTCCATTCATGAAGGGCACGTAAGCAATCTGTTCTCTTTTGTAAAGCCATGACAGCTTTAGGGTCATTTGGAAATTTCTCAGCGAAAAAACCGAAGGCACTTGATGCCTTTCCTAAAAAATCTTGGTTTCCCGTTTTAGCAAAACTTTGCAAATATCCAACACCACGAACGAAACCGAATTGTTGGAGAATTTTTTCCACTTCGGGATCTTCTTCATCCTCAAAACGAACTTCTAACTCGTCAAGTAAAGGGGAAGCTCCGGCAAAATCTCCCTTACCAATCAAAGCCTGAGCTTCCGAGATTACCTGCCTCAACGGCATGTCGGCAGGACTCTGTCCATGGCAAATTGTTGAGGAGAGAAATAAACTTAAAAAAAGCACCAAGACAGGTACCAACGAATATGATTTAAAAGGGTTTCTTCGGGGCATAAATGAGATAGTGAACTAATAAAAAAGACTGCAAGATTTCCCGCAAGCTTTTTCATCAAAACTGAGTCCCATGTGTTTAAAAATCAATACAGCAAGGACATTTGAGAACCCAATGATTTTTATTGAATTGTTCCCATTTAGGTTCACTCAATAAACTTTCCTCATATTTGTCAGCACAAACTCGATGGCCGTAAGCACAGCCCGCAGGTGGATTAATGGGAGATGGGATATCTCCTGGGATTATAATTTTCTCCCGATCAACACTCGGGTCAGGTATGGGAATCGCTGAAATTAAAGCCTTGGTATAAGCATGCAAAGGATTTACAAAAACTTCCTGGGCTGGGCCCATCTCGACAATCTTTCCAAGATACATTACGGCAATTACATCAGACACATGTCGAACCACTGCCAAGTCATGAGCAATCAACAAATAGGAAAGCCCAAGAATTTCTTGTAATTCCATCAGAAGATTAAGGACCTGACTTTGTACAGACACATCAAGTGCAGATACCGGTTCATCCAAAACGAGTAGTTCAGGCTCAAGAGCGAGGGCACGGGCAATTCCGATTCGCTGACGCTGCCCTCCTGAAAACTCAAAAGGATATCTTTTAACTGAACTTTCAGGAAGACCCACTTTTTCAAGTAGTTCTTCTACCTTAATATGCCTTTCTTTCTTGGCGCCAATATTATGTATATCTAAAGGCTCCCGCACAATCGAACCAACCGTCATCCTCGTATTGAGAGACTCAGCGGGGTCCTGAAAAACCATTTGTACGGATTTACAAAAATCTTTTTTTCCATGTGGGTCGTCCGAAGCATATTCCTTGAAAATAATCTTTCCACTTGTCGGTTTGACCAAACGGACGATTGACTTTGCCAATGTGGATTTGCCACAGCCTGACTCACCTACCAAACCAAGTGTTTCTCCCTTTTTGAGAGAAAAACTTACTCCATCGACTGCCTTACAAGCACCAATTGCTTTTCTAAAAACACCTCCACGTACCGGAAAATGCACCTTTACATCTGTTAATCGTAAAAACTCTTTATCTTTGTTCATCAACAAGTACACACAGGACATGCCTCAACCCAATGACCACTTGAAAGTTCCTTAAAGTCGGGTCGAATAGATAAGTGTTCTTGGGTATGATCGCGCCCGCTTCTAGGTCCATAACGGCAACCTTGATTCAGATCCAACAGACTGGGAACAATTCCTTCTATTGTTTTGAGTTTCGCTTTTGGGCTCCCCTTAAGCTTAGGTATCGAATCCAATAAGTCTTGGGTGTATGCATGGTGAGGTGATGCAAATATCTTCTCTGTAGATCCCCTCTCCACCACCCTGCCTGCATACATTACACAAACCTCATCACAATTTTCAGCGATAACGCCCAAATCATGAGTTATAAGCAAAATAGAGCATCCATTTTCCTTCTGCAAATTATGAAGCAAATCTAAAATCTGTGCTTGGACCGTAACATCCAATGCAGTTGTAGGTTCATCAGCTATGATTATTTTTGGCTTACAGGCTAAGGCCATCGCTATAACTACTCTTTGTCTCATCCCTCCAGACAACTGATGTGGGTATTCATGCATACGATTCTCGGGGGAAGGAATCCCAACAGACTCGAGCATCCCAACGGATTCAGACCATGCTTGATGGTCGTCCATTTCCTGATGTAAATGAAATACCTCAGTCAACTGATTACCAATTTTTTGTACCGGATTTAGGGCGTTCATAGGCTCCTGAAAAATCATTCCGATCTCATTGCCTCTTATCCCCTGCATTTCCTCTGTGCCTAAATCAAGAAGGTTTTTACCCTGAAAAATAATACTACCGTTTGTAATCATACTCATCGGTTGAGGTAAAAGTCTCATTATGGAATAAGCAGTAACACTCTTTCCACATCCGGATTCACCAACTACACCAACCGTTTGTCCGCGATTTATTCCAAAGCTTACTTTATCCAGTGCCTCCACTTCACCATCATCAGTTGAAAATCGAACCGAAAGATCCGTGATCTCAAGTAATGGAGCGATCTGGTCTTTTTCGTTCATTTACACAAGTTACAATTTAATTGTCTTTGTACTTTTCATAAATCCGAATTGTAGGATTATCTTTAAGCACTTCACCCTTTTCCATAGCTTGTAAGATCTTATCTTTCTCAGTCTCATCGATCCAGAAAACCTGAAATTCTTCGTAATCCCGAGTTTCCTTGGGACCCCAGTCTTCAGGAAATTTAATCCAGTTCCAATGACCTATCCTAAGCCATGGCTTCTTCCATGCAGGAACCCAAACTGCATGATCATGAATCATTTGACTTAATTGATGGGCCATTTCAGTAATTTTGCCCAAATCTTCCTCGTCCCTATATTTATTAATCAGATGATCAATCTCACGAACGGCAGTTTGAGTAAAATTATTGGTACTTACCTTTGTTGTCAGATTAGACTTTAGCGAACCATCTTCATTAAACTTTGAATCTCCAATCTCCTGATAAGCATTATCAGAATGATAAGGCTCCCAAAACCTTGGAAAAAGCTCAACAAATGAATTAAATGCAGAAAAAATTACTTGATGATTTTTTTCATTTGCCGCTTTCCATGCAGCTGTCGGTTCCAAAACTTTTAGCTTTAACTCCAAACCGGCTTTTTTCGCCTGTTCTTTAAGAACCACAAGGACATCCTCAAAATGCCTGTAACCTGTGAGTAGTTCAATAGAAAGTCTCTGCCCTTTAGAATTTACCAATATACCATCTCCTCCTCTTTCGCTGAAACCGCCTTTTGCAAAATATGCAACAGCTTTTTCAATTGAGAACTCTCTTGCTTTTATTGTTGGATGGGAACGTCCACCGTAACCGTCAGCCACCGTGTTCATACGAACAAAATCACCTCGAAAAATTTTCTCGAGAACCAAGTCAAAATTCATTGCATGATGAAACCCCTTGCGAAGATTCAAATCATTAAGGGGTGGCTTTTGTGAGTTGATTCTTAATGCGTATGATGGTGGTGGCGTTTGATTAAAAAATGTAACTTTTGAAAGATAACCATTTTGAACCAGCTTGTGATTATCTGGTAGTTTATCATACCAAAATTCTGTCTTTGCCAAGCCGAACATATCGACACCACCTTTAAGAAATACCTCAAAGGCTTTGTTGTAGTCCCTAACAACACTTACTCTTATTTTTTCAGGATTGAAGCGATAACGGAAAAATCTTTTTTGATCCGCCCACCAATCTTTTTGTCTTATTAAAGTCACTGACTTACCTTTATCCACATTTTCAGCCAATGCCACATAAGCTCCTGTGGTAGGCTCTGGATTCCATTGGTACTTACTCAGAAATTCACCATCCAATTCTTTATAAAAATGCTCGGGTTTTGCTCTTATAGCTACCCTTTCAACGACATCCGGCTTTGCTTTGTAAAAGGTAATTGAAAAGGTTTCTTGATCATAAAGGGTTACCTTTTGAAATTTGTCTTTCCCGTAAAAATCATTGTACCAAGGCGCTTGAATATGCTTACTCCTCATGAAATAAAAAAAGAAAAAGAAATCCGATACTTTTACTTTTTTGCCGTCACTGTATTGTGCATCAGGATCGAGCCGGAAATAAACCGTTCTGCCATCTTTTCCCACAGCCCAAGAGTTCGCAAGACCTGGATAATATCCATCTGAATTCGGGTGAGGATGAACCAAACTTATCACATTATAATCGAGAAGATAACTACGAAAAGCTCCATTTGCATCCGGACCAATCGTCCTTAGTGTGCGGGGAAAATCTCGCATGTAGACTTCCCACGTTCCACCTCTTCTTGCGTTCTGAGATGCAAATTCCTGTTCCCCACTCCCATCCTGCCATTTCAAATCCTCAGGAAGACTATCTGCAGATAAAATCGAAAAACAATCAGGATGCTTTTGATAAAATTCCAAAACATCCTCCGAACAATGAGTAAGTAAAGGATGCACTTTCCCTTCTTTAACAATGTGACCTTCAATCGACTGGGTATTGTTTGAATCTTTTGAAAAATCAAAATTAACCGGGTTATTGGACCCTTTTAATTGACGGGCAAATTCGATGGCGAATTCCCTGCCAAATTCTCTAGCCAACTCCCGAGCAAACTCACGATCGATTCCATCAACTCCTGCCTGTTCCTTGTTGTCCTGATTAGCATTTTCACGGGGTGGTTTGAGTTTGGGATTCTCACAACTGGAAAAGAAAATAACTGCAGTGATAACGATGAAGGTATTCAAGTGCTTTAATTTTTTCATTTTATTCATAAGTTGAAAATTTTTTGGGGTCGAAAGCCTCACGAACAGCTTCCCCAATAAAAGTGACAAGGGTGAGAGTAAAAACCAATGCAGTAACCGTGGAAATAACAATCCATGGAGCGGTCCTTAGATTGCTTACCCCTTGCTTTAAAAGTTCTCCCCAACTAGGTGTTGGAGGCGGTAATCCATAGCCCAAAAAATCCAGTGCCGTAATCGAAGAAATTGCCGCAGCTATGGTAAACGGGGCGAAAGTCACAAGGGTTGAAACAACATTGGGAAGTAAATGCTTAAATATAATCCTCACAGGACTGGCACCAATCACTCTCGCAGCTGCGATGTAATCCCTCGATTTTTCCTTATACACAGAAGCACGAATATAATAAGTCATTCCGGTCCAAGAAAACATAACCATTATTATTAAAAGAGAAGAAACCTGCCAACCAACTCCCCACCCCCCGGGCATTACTGAAACTAAAATAATGACCATATAAAGGAATGGAACATTTGCCCAGATTTCGACGAATCGCAGGCCAAGCATATCACTTTTTCCACCTAAATACCCCATCAAACTACCCGCAGCGATAGCGATCAAATAAGTTAATATAAGATAGCCAATAGCGAAAGTCATTGCTATGCGAAAGCCATAGAGCAATCGTGCCAACACATCTCTTTCCGTTTTATCTGTTCCACAAAAATGACCTTTATTCAAATTAGGTGGAGAAAAACCTGTCGCTTCCTCATCACTGTAATCCATTTCGTAAGGTCCGAAAGGAACCATTGGCATTATAACCCAGTTGCCTGAACCATCATGATCAAATTTCCTTTTGAGCTCTCGGTAATCGACTTCGTATTCATAGTCCAAACCAAAATCTTTACCACTCATCTGTTCACCATATATGGGGAAAAAAATTTCATTATTGTATGAAACTAGTAGTGCCCTGTTGTTAACGAAGAGTTCACCAGCCAAACTTAAAAGGTAAAGGGAAACCAAAATCAAAAACGACCAATAACCCCTCTTGATCGAACGAAAGCGGGCAAGCTTCTTACGGGTAAGTGGATTGATTTGAAACATTCTCAATTACTCAAATCTCACTCGTGGATCAACCAAAGCGACTAACGCATCCGAAAGAATATTACCCAAAAGCATAAGGGTAGCTGATAGTGTGAGGATTCCCATTACTACAGGGTAATCTCGGTCTATTACAGAATTAAAGCCAAGCAAGCCGAATCCATCGATATCAAAAATCGTTTCGATTAGAAAAGAACCGGTCACAAATAGCGTAATTTGATGACCCACATTTGTGGCAATTGGCACGAGTGAATTTCTTAAGGCATGCTTGCGAACCGCAATTTTAAATGAAACTCCTTTGGCCATAGCTGTACGGACATAATCTGCCGATAAGTTATCCATCAAATGATTTTTCATAAGCATGGTAACAAATGCAAAACCACCAATTAAATAACAGCACAAAGGCTGAAATGTATGAAGTATGAGGTCTGCAAATTTTCCCCAAGCAGTCAATTGATCAAAGTCCTCACTGACTAATCCCCCCATTGGTAAAAGGTCCAAACTCACAGATAAAAACAGAAGCAGAAGAGAACCAAGAGCGTACCCCGGCACGGCATAACCAACAAAAATTAAAATTGATGTCAGATCATCCGAAAGTTGATTATGACGAACCGCTTTAAACACGCCCAGCGGGATACAAATTATGTAGGTTATAATAAAGGTAAGAATACCAAAATAAGTGGAGACAGGCAGACGTTCAGAAATAACCTGCAAAACAGACTCACCATATCTTGTTGACTGACCAAAATTTCCCTGAAGGACTCCTTCATAACGGGTCATAAAAAGTTCGGCTATAGGTGCCGATTTTTGAACTTCATTACCTTCTTCTCTCATTCTAACTGTCCAATTTCCAAGAAGTTCAGCATCGTTAAGAAGTTTCACTTCACCTTGATCATTCCTACGCAAGTGAATTCTTTCCCTTGCACCCTCAACTAAAGAATCGATTTGACCGGCCTCAAGGGCATCGATCTCTCCATCCTGATTTCGATCAATTTTATCAAATTTCACATATCTCGATATTTTTTTAGGAATCTCGCCTCGCTGAACATATCCATCTCCATTCCAATCTAGTTCAGCGAGTTGAAAATCTGGAATTCTTACCCTCTCTGAAATTTCGAACTCAAAATTTGAAAAGCGGATTTGCCGAAATTCGGTTTCCCTAGGCATAACGCCAAGCCAAATTAAGTATGCCTCCCAATGTGGCTTATCAAATCCATATAATCGCTTCATTTGCTCCATTTGATCCTGTGAAAGCGATTGGTCTGAGCCCATTCCTTGACCTCCTCCTCCATCCTGCGAAACTTGCTGCATTTGCATCATCGCCTGTTCCAAAGGACCTCCGGGAGCCAACCTGGTAATAGCGAAAACCAGGACACTAATACCAAAAAGGGTTGGAGGAATTAAAAGCAGGCGTCGAAGAAAGTAATCTCGCATGTCAAAAGAGAATTTTTATACACCTTATCGAAAACGAGCAAACGCAAAGAATCATGATTATTTTTTGATCTAATGCAATCGATACAGTTTTGCTTGCCAAGTTATAAGCTGTTGGCACTTTTCATATTATTAAATCATTTCTTACATGGATTAAATCGAAGAGAAACTTCTTCAATCTTTGTTTAACTGGACCGTGCTTTGTTTTCTTTGGCTCATGCTCCAGCCCCAGCAATGTGGAAAAAGCAATAGACGAAAAAATTCTCCATTTTGGATTGGGTTCAGAGCCCCAATACCTAGATCCCCATCTTGCAAACAGCGTTTCGGCTCACAATGTGATCATTGCCCTTATAGAAGGGCTCGTTAGCGAAGACCCAGAAACCCTCAAACCCATCCCAGGAGTTGCTGAAAAATGGGAAGTTTCAGAAGATGGATTGGTTTACACATTTCATCTACGAAAAAATGCCAAATGGAGTAACGGTGATCCTGTTACTGCTCAGGATTTCGTGTTCTCTTATAAAAGAATTTTAAACCCAGAACTCGCATCTCAATATGCGAGCATGCTCCACGGGCTCAAAAATGCCAGAAAATATCATGAAGAAGGTATCCCTTGGGACGAAGCCAAAGTGGGAGCTATTGCAATTGACAAACATACACTCCAATTGACTCTTGAAAATCCCACGCCTTATTTCCTTGAACTCCTAAATCACTACAGTTGGTTTCCAGCTCACCCTCCAACCATTAAGAAATTCGATGCTTTTGGAAAACAGGGGACGGCTTGGACCCGCCCAGGAAATTATATTGGAAATGGGCCTTTCGTTCTCTTCGATCATAAAGTGAATTCAGTGATCGAAGTGAAAAAAAATCCTCTCTACTGGGATTCAAATACCGTCTCATTAGAAGGAATTCGTTTCTATCCGATTGAAAGTGCGGACACTGAAGAACGAGCTTTTCGTTCAGGTTTTCTTCACCTTACTCAAACCGTCTCTCCTGATCGTATAGATTTCCTTAAAACAAATCATCCAAATTTAATTCATTTTGAATCGTATTTGGGAACCTACTTCTACCGATTTAATGTTGAGGAACCGCCCTTTGATGATGTGCGAGTTCGCCTAGCTTTCAATTTGGCAACCGATCGTCAAGCCATCGTTGAAAAAGTGACCAAAGGCGGTCAGCTACCAGCCCTTTGTTTTACGCCACCTGGTACAGGTGGTTTTTCTCCTACGTCAAGATTCCGATTTGATCCTCAAAAAGCACAATCTTTGATTCAGGAATATCTGGAAGAAAAAGGTTTGAAATCTCTCCCAAAAATTGAATTGAAGTATAACACTTCAGAAGGGCATAAAAAAGTTGCTGAAGCTCTTCAAGGAATGTGGAAGAGCCATTTGGGAGCTGAGATTCAACTTCTTAATATGGAGTGGAAAGTTTTTCTTTCCACCATCGCCAAACGAGACTTTTCCCTCGCCCGTGCCGGATGGATTGG
>MDSZ01047707.1_pt1 | contig 10139 bp, 19 predicted proteins | sample 811201 | NCBI WGS metagenome assembly MDSZ01 (sample SAMN05326647, study PRJNA326480) | marine metagenome | isolation source: seawater | place: Indian Ocean: North | collected 2010 | reverse complement strand
TGCGAAAAACCAAACTTTCTTAAATTTAGCAAGTATTGAAGGGGGTACAGGTGCTGCGTATTCAGATGAAAATGGTTTGACAGTTAACTTGATGGCTAGACAATTTGAACTTCCAAGACAATATGCAGCAAGTGGTGCGGGTCTTGCAGTTGATACATCTGCTTTAACAGCAACTACTACATAATAAATAAATATATAATAATAGGTTGGTATTTTATCGTAAAATGTTTTAAACATGACCCTATTAATATATTTTTTTTAAAATGTGTGATTGCTCTAATAATATTGTAGATTTATCACACTTAAAAATTTATACAATTATGGCAAAATATAAAGCGATAAAAAAAGTAACACTATATCATGGGTTAACTGGTGTTATAAGAACAGCATCAGCAACACAAGAAGAGTTAGCATATGCTTATGAGGACTTAGGGGCAACTGATTTAATAGAAAAACTATCAACTACAAAGACTAAAGATGAGCCAAAGAAAGCAACCAAAAAGAAAAAGTCAGGTAAAGAATCTTCAGACTCAAAAGAGTAATACTTTTGAATTTGGAGTTTTTAATTTAGCAATACCTGAACATATTGAAGAGCCACAAGACTTATCAAAAGTAAGAACTAAGTTTATACCTTTTGGTACAAACAACTTGTTTCCTCAATACTTAGCAGAACTCAAAAGAAAGTCTAGTACACACAGAAGTGTATTAGCACAAAAATCAGTTTTCACAAGTGGTGCTAAATTTGTAACTAGCAATGAAACTGTTAAAGAATATATCAAAGATGTAAATGCTGATGGAGAATCTCTTAGAGATGTTTTTAAGAAACTAGCAGATGATTATTACACCTTTGGTAATGCCTACTTAGAGGGCGTATTGTATGATGGTGGTTTAAATCTATATCACATAGATGCAACTACTGTTAGAGCATCTAAAAATAAAAAAGAAGTATATGTACACCCAGACTGGGCTAAGTACAATACTATGAAAGATAAACTTTCTATAATACCAATATACCCAAGAGTTAGAAGTAGTAGGTTTGTAATACAATTTAAGGATTACGAGCCAACATTCCAATTCTATGGTTTACCAGACTATGTGGCTGCCTTAGAGCATATTGCAGTAGACTACGAGATTGGCAAATGGAATCACACTAAATTTAAGAATGGTTTTCAGCCATCTGCTATTATTGAGATTAATGGCGATATGGGTGAAGAAGAGGCTAAAAAATTAGTTAGAGAGGCACAAAAGAAGTTTGTTGGTGATGGCAATAATGGTAAGATAATGTTTATTGTTAAGAATGGTGATGCTTCTCAGGCTAATGTTCAAATTATAAAAGACGACCAAGAGGGTAGTTGGATTGACTTACAACGTATAACAGACCAAAATATTGTAACTGCACACAGATGGCAGCCATCATTAAGTGGTTTGGTTAGTTCAGGTAAAATGAATAATACAGGTAGTGAGATTAGAATTGCTTATGACTTAGCAATGACTACTGTAATTAAAGATACTTCTGATTTATTATTAAATGGTATTAGAACTGTTTTATTTAGAGAGTTAGGATTTTTGCCACAAGAACTTGTTATACACTATGAACCACCAATTAGTTTTGCTACTCAAATTGACCCTAAAGAAGTGCTTACAATAAACGAACAAAGAAAAATGTTAGACGAAGACTTACCTATGTTAGAACAGGGTGATATGTTTATAACAGATAGAGAACAAATAATTGTAACAAGAGATGACGATGCAGATGGTGTGGGTGATGATGAAGCAGGAGATTTAAAAGTAACTGAAACACAACAATAACTATGGCAAATGTAAACCAATACAACCCATTAGTAACAGCGGCAGAAGTTATAAGTAATAGTTTTACTAATGCTAATACTGATACTGCTTTAATATCTAACAATACAATACTTCTTGCTGAATTAGCACACTTAAAAGAGGCTATAGGTAAAAAGTTTTATGAAGAGTTAAAAACACAACATCATGCTGGTACTTTAACAACAGCAAATCAAACGCTAATGGATGATTTTTTAGTTAGATGTTTGTGTTGGTTTGTTAGATTTGAGGTGATTAATGAAGTTCAAAGTAATAGTACAAGTGCTGGTATTGTACACAATATAGACGAATTTGCTACTATTATAGACCCAGCAGAATTAAATGCTTATAAGCAGGACACATACAGAAAGGCTGAAATATATTTAAAAGATATGTTAGATTACATTAATGATGACGACCAATCTGGTCAGTATCCGACATACGAATCTAATAAACCTTGTAATGAAAATGTTTATAAGAATCATGGTATAATAATGTATGACAGTATCTACTCTAGACCAAGAAGAAATTATAATAGTTGGAAAGACTACTGTCCTTGTGATGATTGTTAAAATAAAATAAATGGCGGCAAACGAACATAAAAACTTAAATGATGCCAACAGGCATAATCCAAAAGGCTTTGAAACTGCTCTAAATGACACAGTTTTAAGTAAGGCTCTTGGCTCTGGTGCAACTTCTATAGATGGAGTTATTGAGTGGCAGTCTAAAGAATTGATGGGTTGTATAGAATACAAAATGCAAGGTTATATTTCTTCTGCTTTGACTAATTATTCTTATCCAGAGGATATTGCAGATAACAAGTCTCCTTTTCAATGGGATGTAGATTTTGGAAGCACAAGTGCTACAGGTGCTACAATAAACCCTAAGAATATTTTTAGGTCTGGTATGGGTTATGTAATTACTAACTCAACTAATGTTGTAGCAATTAGAGGATGGATTTCTAGTGATGGGGGTAATGTTGTAACAGTAGCGATTTGCAAGGTTACACCAGCGTCTGGCGTTGCTACAGCCTTAACTCCAGTAGTTATTGATGAGGTTACCGCAACTGGTGGTAGTGATGATAATAAACTTATAGCAGTAAATGAAACAACTATTACCGCAAGTTCTTTATTAGCAGGAGATATTATATTCCCAATGGTCAAAGAAGCAAGTGGTGGTTCTGAGGTGTTTGTTAACTTAACTGTAAAAACTGCTGCTTACTAATGACTACTAAAGAGGAAATTATAGCAATGAAAAAAGATATTAACAGTATCAATAGTAAAATTGATAACTTAGACACAAAATTAGATATGTTAACTGACAAATTGCTAAATCCAGACACAGGAGTTACAGCAAGAGTAAACAGAAACACATCAATGAGAAAGGTTTTAGTAAAAGCAATGTGGGTTATATATACGATAACCATAGGTGCTATAATAAAAATATATACAGAATAAATAGTAATAATAAAAAAAATATAAAATAATGAGCAGATACGATACAGATAATACCCTTTTATTTGAAATGTTAGGAAAGGGAGGTGGAACGCAGGTTTTCACAACAGCAGCACAAACAGGAAAAGATTTTTACTGCGTACATTTTCCAGTAGAATCAGCAGTTAGCCATATTGCAACAGGAACAGAGCCAGGTGCAGCGACAGGAATTACAGCACTTCAAACGACTCTACCTGCTGGAACAACGTTATTTATCCGAATTACCGAAATAACATTAACGTCAGGAATTGGTATAGGATATACTGAGCATGATGGTGACCAAACTAAATAAAAATTAAAATATGTTAAGTTTAAGACAGGCTTTATCTTTAGATACTATTAGAAATCTAGCATCTTACAAAAACTTATATTCTCTTTCTTTTGATGGGGTTGATGAGGAATTGTCTATACCAAGTGCTGATATTAGCCCAAACACTTCAGGCGGAAATAGAGGGTGGTCTATTAGTTTTTGGTTAAAAAACGACTCAGGAACTAAAACACAGCAAATAATGTCTATAGACACAGGTTCAGGTAGGGAGTTTAAATGCGTGATGAGGTTTAATGGAAATGTTAAATTTACGCTTATTGGAAATAATAATGCAGGAATTACGCAGGACTTGAATATTAATACTGACCTTGCTGATAGTCAATGGCATCATTTTGTTTTTATTTATGATTTAGGAAGTGCCAATACATCTTTAATCGCTTATGTTGACAATGTTCTTCATAGTCAAGCACAAGGCAACGCTACTTATACGTCTGCTGGAACATGGGCTGCTATATCTAATACAGGACAACCACTACGAATTGCTTATCAAGGGGGTTCTTATGGTCAAATAAAGTTTGATGAATTATCTGTGTTTGACAATGTGTTAACTTCTGGAAACGTAAGTGATATATATAATGGTGGAAAAACAGCAGATGTCAGCAGTATTGCATATTTAACTGGGTGGTGGAGAATGGGTGATGGTGCTACATTCCCTACAATACCTGACGCAAGTTCAAATAGCAATAATGGCACAATGACTAATATGGAAAGTGGAGATATAATAACAGATGTTCCTTCATAATAAAATTTAATAATATGAAATATGTAATTTACAATATGGAAGATGCGTCAAGCATAGACTTTTCTAAAGTGGTTGAAACCAGTCTTGATACTTTAAGGGTTTCAGTAGATGGCACTAAAACACTTTTAAAATTTAGAGGTGAAACTCCTGTTTTTTTAGAAGGTTTGCAAGAATATAATTATGCACAAATTTTAGATATAATGCGTTCTGAAGAATGGACTCCAGAACAAGAATAACAAAATAAAAACAATAATAAATGGCAACAACAGTAACAGCAGCAGATTTAACAGTAACAATAACAGAAAGTTATTCTCTAAATGGCGTTGCTTATGGCAACTCTTCAACTAAAACTTACACTAGCAATGGTCAGGTTTTACAAAGAGTAATGAATGTAAGCACAAGTGACCCTGCAATTTTAAATTTTGGTGCAGCAGATGCAGCAGGTCAAGTAAAAGTTGGTGATTACAAATACTTTAGAGTTACTAATTTAGATGATACTAATTTTATTACATTAACGCTTTACAATGGTGCTGACTCTTTCTTTTATAAAGTAGCAGCAGGTGATACATTTGTTTTAATGAACAATGAGATGGATGCTATTGACGCAAGCACAACTTTTGGTGCTTTTGCAGATATTACTCAAATTAAGGCAGATGCAGATACAGCAGCGTGTGATATAGAGATAATTGCGGTAACAGCATAATATGGCAAAAGGAGTAACTTTTAAATTTAGAGGTAATTCTCGTAAAAAGAGAAAAGGAATACATAGTAAAAACGCTTCTAGGACTAAGGGTGGTAGACAATATGTCAAGCCTTATAAAGGACAGGGAAGATAAATATATATAATATGCCTTGCTACGAATGTGAAAATGGAAAATGGAAGTTTGGTCAAACTGGCAACTGTCAGTATGATACTAAATCAGAGTGTGAAACTGCTAATAAAGATTATTATGCAGAAGAAACTTATAATGACTATCCACAAGCAGCAACTACCAATGCTAAGAGAGCAATAAAATACAAAGAAGAAAAAGGTAGTTCTTGTGGAACAATCGTAGGGTGGACAAGGGCCAGACAAATCGCAAACAGAGAAAAGTTAACAAGAAGAACGATTGCAAGGGTCGCATCATTTAAAAGACATCAACAACATAAAGACGTGCCTTATGACGAGGGTTGTGGAGGTATAATGTGGGATGCTTGGGGAGGAACTCCAATGATAGAGTGGGCGATAAAAAAATTAGAAAAAATAGACAAAGCAAAAAATTCTATTAAGAGTCAAGAAGAAACAGAGGTAAGCGAAAGAATTAAAAAGACTCTAAAAAACAAGATGGAAAAACATAACGAAGACGTTAAGGATTTAAAAAAAGAATGGAATCCAAAAGTAACAATGTCTAAATTAGAAAAAGTATTTAAGCGTGGTGTAGGTGCTTATTATACAAATCCTGAAAGTGTAAGAGAAGGGGTAACAGGGCCTGACCAATGGGCTATAGCAAGGGTAAACTCATTTTTATATGCAATGAAAAATGGTAGATATAGAAGTGGCAAGCACGATACAGATTTATTACCAGAAGGGCATCCAATGAAAGGAACAGAAAAAAAAGAAAAAAAAGATAAAAACATGGCAAAGAAAAGAAAATACTATTCTGATGAAGAGCATGACCATCACTTTCACTTTACTCAAGAGATGATGGAAACATTACATCATGATGGTGAATTAGAAGTAAAAGTTGAAGAGGGAGATCAAGAGATGTTGATTTTATTTACTTACGATGTAGAAAAAACAGAAGAGTATATACCTGAAGAAGAAGAAATAAAAGATGAATTTAAAATGTATTTTGATGAGGTTATGGAAAACCTTAAAAAATCAAAATAATATGAAGATAAAACATTTTAAAAAATCTGAATTTACTTGTAAGTGTGGTTGTGGTGAAACTGTTATAAGTGATGATTTACTTTATATGTTAGACAAGGCTAGAGAGTTTGCTAAAAAACCATTTAAAATAAATAGTGGGTATAGATGTAAGAATCACCCAGAAAGTAAAAAAAACCCAACATCATCACACATAAAAGGATTAGCAGTAGACATAGAGTGTAAAGATAGTAACACTAGAGCAATAATGATGGATGCTTTAGTTTATGCAGATTTTGAAAGGTTTGGACTACACAAATCTTTTATTCATGTAGACATTGATGTTGTAGACAAAGTAAGTCCAGTAATCTGGCTATATTAAATAGAGTATTAATTTAAAATATATATTATGGAATTTATCACAGAAAATTGGTTGGAATTATTAATTGCGTTAATGGCTTTTGCTAAAGTTGTTACTAATTTAACTCCAACAGAAGCAGACAATAGAATCTTTGGTTGGATAGATACAATCATAGACGCAATAGTGCCTAACTACAAAAAATAAAATTATGATAAAAAAATGGATTGGCGAGGCACTTGTGGCAGGTGGTGTAAAGCCTATAACAGAATTATTAAAAGCAGTAAAAGAATTATTTACAGACACTAAAGGTAAGTGGAGTAGCAAAAGAACCATAAGTGGTGTAATTGTTGTTGCTGCTAGTTTATATATAGAGAAAAATGGTATAGACACAAACTCTTTGATTATGACAGCATTAGGAGTTTTGCCTTTATGTTTTTCTGCTTTTGAAAAAAAATGTGGAGATTGTGCAAGTAATTGCAAAAAATAATTATCTTTACACTTACAAGATGGGGTTGTGCCTATCTTTGTTTTCATTGTTTATAGTTATCAAAGGTGAGATGTTGAAAAGCGTCTCACTTTTGTATTTTATAGGGCTTTATTATGTATAACTTGCACAGCAACTAAAACAAAATAAAATGAAAAAATATGGTAAAAGACTTAGATTATCTCCTGAAGAAGTAGAGATGGTTTATGAAGGTAGAGCAGAAAGCACTACAAATTTAAACGGAAACACAGCATTAGACATACATTTATCAGAAAGAGGCATAGACAAAAATGACGTTGTTTCTGTAAAGCATTGGCAGTCTGCTGATGGTCAGTACAGATTTAGTATAGTAACAAAAGAGGATGTCTCTATAAAAGAAAATGACATACTAAAAAAAGTAGGAAGTTTTATTAGCGAACATTCTCCATACTACAAGCCAATAGTTAGAAAAAACAAAAAAACAAAACACTTATTAGTTATAAACCCAGCAGACATTCACATAGGTAAATATGCTAATGGCGTAGAGACTGGTGGCGAATATGACGTTGAAACTGCCTGTATGCGTGTTTTAGAGGGCTTAGAAGGGCTTATACAAAAGGCAGAAGGGTTTAGTGCAGAAAGGATTTTATTCTGCATAGGCAACGATGTTCTACACATTGACAATGTTTATGGTACTACAACAAAGGGAACACCGCAAGACACAGATGGTAAATGGTGGGAACATTTTGAGATTGCTTTAGCGTTATATGTAAAATGCGTAGAGATACTTAGAGAGATAGCACCTGTAGATGTTGTGCATTGTATGAGTAACCATGACTATCAAAGTGGTTTTCACTTAGCACACGCTTTAAAAAGTTGGTTCAGAAAAGACAAAGAAGTATCTTTTGACATAGGCGTTGCACACAGAAAGTATTATCAGTATGGAACAAATTTAATTGGATTAGAGCATGGTGATGGTGCAAAAATGGATAATCTTCCTTTACTAATGGCGCAAGAAAAGCCAAAAATGTGGAGTGAAACTAAATTTAGATATTGGTATTTACATCATTTACATCACAAAGTAAAACATAAATGGAGAGATGCTAAAGATTTTATTGGCGTAACTGTAGAGTATATGCGTTCACCATCTGGCACAGATAGTTGGCATAATCGCAAAGGTTTTACAGGTGTTCCAAAAGCGGTTGAGGGCTTTATTCACGAAAAAAATAGCGGTCAAGTAGCACGTTTAGTGCATTATTTCTAAAAATTTTAACCTAGTAGATAAACATTTTCTAAAAAAATGTTAAAAAAGTTTTGGTGGTTGGTTTCAATTTTATAACTTTGTACCAATTATTAACCAAACTTATAAAAAATGGATACTTATTTACCAATGAATGGTGTTAACGCAGAAATATGTAATCAATTTAATGTTGTTGATTACGAAATAAAAAGACTGCGTGAGGCTAATGCAAATTTAAAGTTGCAGGTTCTTGATTTGCGTAAAGAACTAAATGAAAAAAATAAAACATCATTAGAAAAAAATAAATAAAAAAAATGTTTAGAAAGGTTTCATCATGTTGTGGGTGTAGTTATGAAGATAGTTTTATATCTACTTGTTGTAGAGTAGAGATGTATAAAGACTTGAACTTCTTAAACTATCAGGCAGAAAAATTATACAAAAGAAACGACAGGTGTCCTTCATGTAATAAAACAACTAGAACTAAGGGCTACATATGTAATGAGTGTGGCAATTGGTTTAAAAAACCTAAACTGTATGAGCAAAGTTATAATCATCCTAATTATTAATTTAGCGGTTATACTTTGTGATAGATTATGGGCGTTACTGATAAATAACAATAAACTGAATTATTAATTAAATTATAAAGTGCTAATAGAAGGTTTAATCGAAACGCCTCTTTGCTTGTATAGTTTTACAACTAAATTATTAACTAAAAACTAAAAACAATGAACACAACAGAATTAAAAAAAACAATGATTAAACATCTTGATAATTTAGAAGGCGATTTATATTATCATAAATTTTTAAGATTTTCATACTCTTCTAATCAAGTTAAAGAAATAGAGAAAGATATAGAAAACATAAAAAATAAAATACAAAATTTAAAAGAAAATAAACAATTAACTAAAAACTAAAAACAATGGGAAAAATGAAACAACAATTTATTAATCAATTAAACAATAACGAAATGAAAAAAAGAACTATGGAACAAAAACTAAGAAAACAACCAGAACCAGTTGTTGAAACAAGAAAAGAGGCACTAAGAAGGCTATACAAAGAAAATGGCTTGACAGAAGAAGATATATACAAAGACAAAAGAGGATTTGTAATTATTACAAGAACAGGTATAGATAAAATTGTATCAAGAAACAATATTACAGTTGCTTATGAGGTTATAACAATGGATTTAGAGAAGTCTACTTGCGTTTTAAGAGCAGCAGCAACTATGAAAGTTGGTAATGATGTAAAAAATGCCATGAGTTTTGGTGAAGCATCTCCAGATAATTTAATGGGTGGAGGTAAAAAGTTTCCTGTTGCTATGGCAGAAAAGAGAGCAATGTCTAGAGTTGTTCTTAAAATTGCTGGCTTCTATGAGCAAGGTGTGTTTGGTCAAGATGAGATTGTTGATTAGTGAATGACGATTGGTTTGATGAGTTGCTTGATGGTGAGCCAACGCCTATTACAGATACGCAATGGCTCATCATTGAGAACAACATTTATAACACATCAATACCAGCAACACAAATTGAGTCTATAATATCTGGTCTAGATGACTTGACTCAAATAGAAGCAGAAAAAATAATACAAACTATAAACGAAAATAAAATTGAAAGAGATACAAGAAAACAATGGCTCAAAATGCTCAAAGACGGAGTATTTGGAAATAGAAATATTTAATCATTTTTTAAAAGTTTATTCTTATATAATTTGGAGTGGCAAGCATATGCTTGGCGAGGTTGTTGAAGATGGTATAACTCAATTACTAAACAAAAATCAATTAGTAGATTTTTACTACTCTGGAAAAACTAAGTTTAAAATACCTAAATGGAAAATAGAAAAATA
>MDSZ01177431.1_pt1 | contig 10140 bp, 9 predicted proteins | sample 811201 | NCBI WGS metagenome assembly MDSZ01 (sample SAMN05326647, study PRJNA326480) | marine metagenome | isolation source: seawater | place: Indian Ocean: North | collected 2010 | reverse complement strand
GTCAAAGTTGTCAGTATCGTAATATATTGTATTGGTCTTGGCATCCCATGACTTAACTGCCATTAAATCAGGAAGAAAGATATTAGGTAAAATATTATCTTTAAAAAAACTAATTGTTTTCGCTTTTTTTATAGCTTTTAATGAGTTACTGTTGGCCGCATTTGAAATACTTATACCTGCTAAGTTTGCTAAACCAGATACATTACCCATAGACTGATTGGAAGCAATATCTTCATTTACAGGACTTAAAAGTGCTTTGGATTCATATATATCCGGTAAACTAAGACTATAAATAACTGCAACTATAGAAAAGACGGCAGTTGTTGCAACTATAATCTTTTTACTCTCCCAGATGAGATTTAAAAGACCAACAAGGTCAATCTCTTCCTTAGAGTTATTTTTATCCATGACATCCGAATGTTTATTATTTTCCATAATGGGGATTATACATTTTTTATGTACAAACTGTTTTCAGGTTTCTAAAAAACTTAAGTAATTAATTTTTAATGATAGCTAATGGTTTGTTTTTCAATAATGCATTTATGATCTACGCATCATAAAAACTAACAAACTTTTCACTCTTTAGTGCCAAATACTATGAATAAGATTAAGTTATACATCAATTTAACTGAAATAATAAATAGGTGGTCGAGATATAGAATCAGATATAATATTATTAATTAAATAACAATAAGGCATCAAAGTAAATTTATAAATACTAATACACATAGTTTGATGACTAAAAAATAATTAGGTATATTTTGCAACAATTTTATAAAAACAAAAAAATACTTATCACAGGGTCATCTGGTTTTGTAGGGTCCTGGCTTGCTGTTACTTTACAACAAATGGGTGCAAATATTTACGGCATAAGTCTTGAACCTAATACTTCGCCAAGTATTTTTAAATTATTGAATCTTGAAGCAAAAATAAAACAAAAATACATAGATATTTGTGATTACAACAAATTATCTTTAGCCATAAATGAAATATCACCAAATATTGTGTTTCATTTAGCAGCTCAGCCCCTAGTAAGAGAAAGTTATATTAAAACTATTGATACATTTCAAACAAATGTAATAGGTACTTTAAATCTTCTTGAATCTTGCAAAGCTTTAGACACAAATATTAATCTTATATGTATAACAACTGATAAGTGTTATGAAAACAATGAACACGGAAACAGGTTTATTGAGTCAGATCCTATGGGAGGTAAAGATCCATATAGTGCATCAAAAGCATGCACAGAAATATTAACAAAATCACATGCTCTATCATTTAATAATTTGAAACTGTGCACTGCAAGAGCAGGAAATATATTAGGTGGTGGTGATTGGGCAAAAGATAGAATAATTACTGATATTGTTGAATCCATACAAAAGAAAAAAGATATAGTTATTAGGAGTCCAATGGCTATTAGGCCTTGGCAGCATGTAATTGATGTAGTGAATGGATATTTGAAATTAGGAATATATAATCAAGAAAAAGAAGAGGTATTCGAGTCATTTAATTTTGGTCCAATTGAGGAAAATGAAATTACTGTTGAAATGCTAACCCAAAAATTTATATCTAATTGGAAATACTGTAACTCTAAAATAGTTTTAGATGATAAGGAAAATTTACCTGAATCAAAAATATTGAGATTAGACTCTTCAAAAGCAAAGAAAATATTAAATTGGGAGCCTTTATTAGATATTGACAATACTATTAAAGAAACAGCTCTTTGGTACGAAAAATTCTACTCAGAAAAAGATATTTATGATTTTACAATCATGCAAATCAATAAATATCTAAATTAATTCTCTAATATCTGTTAGATGTAAGTGAGCTTGCTCAACGTACTCTCCATATCCCCAACCAGCATAAATAAATTTGATGCCGTTAGTATTGGAGGCTATAAAATCACCTTCTGTATCTCCTATATATACAGAACTGTCAGGATTAATATCTAAGTCTTTAATTGTATTTTCAATTAAAATACTTTTATCTTTTTTGATATATCATTAGGATCAACAGAAAAATAATCATCAAAAAAATCTATTATTCCTGAATTTTTTAACATTTTTTCTGTTGGTGAAATTCTTTTGTTAGTAATTAGTATTAATTTCTTTTCTTCAGCTAAAATCTTTAATGTTTCTTTAACACCATCATATAATTTTGTTTTAAAGCAGTATTCTGAATCATATAAATTTATGAAATCTTTGATGATTTTATCAACCATATCTAGATCTTTTTTTTGAACAAGTTTTTTCAGCATTTCTTTTATAGGAGGTCCAATCAGAGATTCATTAAAATCTTTTCTATTTTTTAACTTGTTCAAGTAAAAAACTTTTTTTAAGCATTCTAAAATTTCTGGAGCTGAATCAAAAAGAGTTCCATCAAAGTCAAAAATTAGATTTTCTTCTTTGATAAGCATTTAAAAATATTCTATGTATATTGTTCAATAAACATATCAATACTTTGATATAGATGATTTATCATTTCATCATCAAGACCATGATGACAAGCTAATAAAATACCTTGTTTCATTACCCTATCAGCATTTACAAAATCATCAGCCTCACCAACATACTTCACATTTTTCATCATTGGTTGACGGAGAACATTTCCAGTAAATACTACTCTCGTTTGAATATTTCTTTTTTCAAGAAAAATCTGCATATCCGTTCTATTAAAAGGAGCAGCCTCTTTAACAATCATTGGAAAAGCAAGCCAACATGTGTATGCTTTTGGATTTTGCTTTGGAAGCGAAAAAAATTGAGAGTATTTAGATAAGAAATGCAGATGTGAATCAAAATGTTTATTTCTAAGTTCCATATTCTTTTCTAGTTTTTTAAATTGGACTAATGCAAAAGCTGCACTTATTTCAGATGGCTCAAGCTGATATCCAAGTTCTTCAAAAACAAATTTTGCATCATATTGAATACCCTCTAACTTTACGTTAAATCTATTTTCAATTGCTTCGCTCTCTACAAACAAAGACGAACTTCGCCCCCATGATCTTAAAAGGCTGCATTTATCTGCTATTGATTTATCTGAGGTAACAATCATTCCTCCGTTCCCTGCACCATTAATAATATGCGACCCATAAAAACTTGTTATTGCTACATCAGCGAAACTTCCTGTTGAGACTCCATCATACGTTGCTCCAATAGTATCTGCAGAGTCTACAAGTATCTTTAAATTATTTTTATCAGCGAGTTTTCTTATTATTGGCCACTCGCATATATTTCCCATTAAATCAGGAGCCACAATTGCTGATGTATTTTCATTAATTTTCTCTTCGATTTTTGTTTCATCGATGCAATAGGTATCTTCTTTAACATCTACAAATACTGGTACTAATCCACTATTTACAATACAAGCCACAGTTGTTCCAAAAGTTAATGCAGGTGTGATAACTTCCGATCCTTTGGGAAGATTGAGTGCCTCAATAGATAAATAAAGTGCTGATGAACCAGAATTTACCATTATTCCATAGTCATGTTCATACTTTTCTGCAACTTTAGCCTCGAATTCTCGAACGTTTTTAGACATTTGTGTGGTTGTTCTTAGGACTTCAACGACTGCATTTATTTCTTCTTCATCATGAACAGTTGAACCATATGGAACTCTGATAAAGTCATTCATTTTTTACCTCGATAGATATTTTTTATTTGTCATTTTTTAGCATCCATATATAAAAGAATTTTTATTTTTGATTGCTATCAATATCGTTAATTATACATTCTTATTGTTTGACATGTTATCAATCATATACAAATAAAAAGTTTATGTTATTTTTTTTTTCGGAAAATATGAAGATTCAACATATATGCCTTTCGCATTAATTTATTAAAGAATGATAATAAATAAAATATTGGATTCGAAATAAATCTTGGGAGGACTAAAAGCAATTTGAATAAAAATGAGACTATTGAACCTGAATACTCACCGTTTTCTTTTGAATCAAAAAACCCAGATAGCGCTTCATCTCTTTCATTCGTATTATCAGGAATAATTACATCCTTATGCGAGTTAATAATCCGACCATAATGAAATTCTAAATAATTAAGTTTTCCAATAAACAAGGGAATAGTACTAACTTTAGATTTTAAATTACCAAGAAGACTTTCTCGATAAAAAAATTGCCTTGATCTTGCTTTAGGCCCATATATTAATGGATTGAAATCATTATTATCAGTATTTGAGTTTTTCAAGTTTGACTCTTTATTCTTATGAGAATGACCGTCTCCTCCAAAGTATAAATCTTCTCCTTTCTCAACAAATCTTCCATGATAAAATCCCATCATACCCTCAGTAAGTAACTGTAGCGTCAAGTCTATATGGGGGTAAGCATTAGCAATACTAGGCTTATAGAAACTTTCGATATGAACACTCCTTAAAAAATCTACTTTAAACATTAGCCCTGACATGTATGTAGGAATAGGGCTAATACTGACAAAGTCATTTAAATTAAACTTTGAAAAAGACTCAATTGGTTTCCAAAAATGTTCAGGCTTACCTATGTAATGTATTGAGCATGAAACTGCTGAAATACTTGAATCTAAATTCTCTAAATATTTTAAAATGTCTTCATAATTATTAGAGTTTATTCTATCTTCATCAGATAAAAGCATACAAAAATTTGCATTTGAATCAGATAGAACTTTTAAAATATTTGCATGAACGCCTTCATTTGATTCAAAATAATCAAAATGTACGCCCTCCTTAAGATTACAAAAGTTCTGTAAGGCATGATCATATCCATTAGAGTTACATCTAACTGATATGCGTTCATCATTACACTCTAATACACTTTCAATTGCTTTCTGAGCACTTTCAGATCTGTTATAGGTCGGTATTAGTATTTCTAGTACTGGTTTCATTTTTATACATTTTAATTGTATGTTTTAAAAAAGAAATAAAAAACTATGGAACCAATCCGCCAAATTTATTAAGGGCTTCCTGGGATCCTACAGCACCGCAAACATCATCACTAAGGTACTCGAAGGTAAATCTGCCAAATAAATCTTTTTCATTATACAGTGACTCAGTCATCCAAGATCCAAAGCCCCCATCCTGGAGATGATCCTCAATGATATTAATCTCATTATGTTTAATAATCTGCTTCGATTGAATATTTTTATATTTCATACCCCACAAAGGCATTGTATATAAATTAAATTTATCTTTATTTTTACTTAATCTCTTCATTCCAATTGCCATTGCAGCACCAGTAGTCAGAATTGTTTTGTTTGCATTTTTGTTAGTTTTAACTTTAAGCCAGATACCTGGATTTATTTTTGGTGGAGCATCATGAAAGCAATCTTCTCCAGATTTACCAAGTCTTAGATAAGAAGGTTGAGGATTTTTAATTAAAAAGTCTAAGCAAGATGACACTTCCATTGGATCACCAGGCGACGCTATTAACATATTAGGAAAAGATCTTATAAGAGCATAATCTTGAATTGCATGATGCGAATATCCCAAGTTACCATAAGCAAGCCCACCACCAACAGAAACTATTGTTACCGGTAAGTTATGGTAATCGACATCATTTCTGATCTGTTCAGCGCACCTAAATAATGGAAAATTTGCAATTGAGTAGGCAAAAACATGGAGTCCCTCTGAGGCTAGTCCAGCACAAAGTCCCATCATATTTTGCTCAGCAACACCAGCATTAAAAAACCTATCAGGATACAAATCAGCAAACTCTTCTACAACACCATAACCGAGGTCACCAACGACTAAAGCAATATTTGTATTTATCTTTGCTGCGCTCGTAAGATCATTTATAAATCTATTTCTCATTTAATATCTCTTTTAAACTTGAATCTAATTCATCTTTATTTGGTGATTTATAATGCCATGCAACACTATTTTCCATAAAACTTACGCCCTTACCTTTAATAGTGTTTGCGATTATTACTTTTGGACTATTACCAGAGTCTTCAAGAAATGCTCTTTCCAGCTCAGAGAGATTATGACCATCTAAATTTATAACATGGCATCCAAAAGACTCTAGCTTATCCCTTAGTGGCTCAAGATTTAAAGTGTTCTCCACAGTATCTAGACTTTGAAGTTTATTATAATCAATTATTGCAGTTAAATTATTCAGTTTGTGATGAGATGCAAACATTAAAGCCTCCCAGTTTGAGCCCTCATCCATTTCTCCATCACTTAATAATACGAAAGTTTTCCATTTTCTTTTTGTAATTTTTGCATTTAATGCCTTACCAACTCCAAATGATAATCCATGACCCAAAGCGCCGGTTGAAAATTCAACACCTTTAATTTTATGGCTTATATGATTCATTAAATCTGAGAAGTTTTCTCCATAAGTTTTAAGCTCTTCTTTTTTGAAGAATCCGACTTCTGCTAAAACTGCATAAACTGAAACACATCCATGACCCTTGCTTAATATAAATCGATCCCTCTCTGAAAAATTTTCATTATCTTTATCGTAATTTAAAATCTTTCCATACAAAACAGATAAGATATCTACAATCGAAAGAGCGCTCCCAATATGAGAGGCTTTTGCGCTACTAACCATTTTTAAAGAACTTATCCTGACCGCCTGGGCTAGATTAATTGTGTTCATAGACATGAAATATTAAAGATTTAAATTTTTAATAATTGAATCACAAACCAGATTAATGTCATCTTTAGTAAGATTATGTCCACTAGGAAGGTTAATGGAATTTTCACTAATTGAGGTAGCTATTGGGTTATCACAATCAGAATACCACATAGGATATTTGCTAATAGTTGGAAAAACTGGCCTTGTGTCAATATTATCCTCTTTCATTTTTTTCATTAATTCATCTCTAGACATTGATTTCTTTATTAAATTTATTGAAGTCATCCAGTATATGGAATGAGCCCAATCAGCCTCTTTATTTAATTTTATGTCATGATATTGTGAAAGCCTATTCTCATACCAAGAAAAAATTTCTCTTTTTTTAGAAATTAATTCATCTAATCTCTCAAATTGAGCTAAACCAAGTGCAGCTTGTATATTAGACATTTTATATTTGTAACCTATTGTCTCAATCCAGAAAGTCTTCGATGGGTCCCTGCTCCTTCCATGCTCCGAGTATTGTTTGATTTTAGCAAAAATTTCATCGTCATTTGTCAGAACAATGCCTCCCTCACCTGTGACCATCATTTTAGCGCCTTGAAAGCTAAAAACTGATGCACTTCCGTATGTTGCTACTAATTTATCATTACATTTTGCTCCTATCGCAGGGGCTGCATCTTCTAAAACCTTGAGATTATGTTTATTAGCAAAAATCATAACCTCATCCATATTTGATGGATGACCATATAAGTGAACTGGCATGATCGCTTTTGTTTTACTTGTTATATATTTTTCTGCAGACTTAAGATCAATTGTCCATGTGTCTTTATCAACATCAACAAAAACTGGTTTTGCTCCAAGATAATATGGAGCAGATGCAGTTGCGACCCATGTTAACTCAGGAACTAGAACCTCATCTCCTTCGCCTATATCCATTGCTCTTGCAGCCATGTGCATACCGCCGGTACATGATGATGTTAATAAAGCATGTTTAGCATTAAATTTATCTTTAAATGCCTCTTCTAGCCTTACAATATATGAGTTCCAATTATCATTCCAACCATTTGTAACAGCATCATTTACATAATCTATCTCTTTTTTTGTAATTGATGGGCCAGCAGTAAGTATCATTTTTTAACTCCTTAGATTAAAAAAAATTTAATATATTTTTGTCGAAGTCCTCAAAATTTTTTCTTAAAAACCTTGCTGGAACCCCAACAACGACATGATTATCTGGAACATCTTTATTAACAACAGCGCCAGCTCCAACATAACTTTCTTTACCGATAGTGACATTCGGAAGTATGGTAGAGTTAGTTCCTATAGTTGCAAAATCTCCAACCTTGACATTTCCAGCCAAGGAAGCAGAACCCATAATATGAACACCGTTTCCAACATCACAATCGTGATCAACACAGCTACTGGAATTTAAAATACAATATTCGCCAATATTTGCATAAGTTCTTACATTTGCACCCTGCATTATTTGAGCTCCTTTATCTATCGTTGAGTCCTTATCAATTAATGAGTTTGAATCAATAACACTCAAGGGCTCTAAACCATAACTTTCAAGTTGCTTTGAAACAAAATATCTAATTTTTGGACTACCAATGCAAACTACAAATTTTGAGCACTCTTGTAAGGCTTCTTTTAATTGCTCTTTAGTATTGATAAATAGAGATTTCGTTATAAATTCAAGGCTCTCTAACTTGTCATCATAGATAACTGATGGAGGAAAATTACTTTTGTGAAGCATATTATCAATTAATTTTGATTTTTGCCTACCACCAAATAAAAGAACCTTACTCATGTTAAATTTTATAAATGTTTATGTATAAAAAAATTTATTGTCTCATGCAATTTTATTCTTACAAAATTTTTCGTCTACCATATTTTCCATGGAGCTTTGTCATTCAACCAAAGATTTTCAAGATAATTTTTATCTCTTAAAGTATCCATAGGTTGCCAGAAACCCTCATGCTTGTAACCCATTAGATTATTAGATTTTGCAAGACTTTCTAATGGGCCTCTTTCCCATATATCATCATCACTTTTAATAAGCTCTAGTACTTCTGGAGAAAGTACAAAAAATCCACCATTAATCATTCCACCATCTCCTATTGGTTTTTCAAGAAAAGATGAGATATTGCCGTTTTCACATAAATCAAGCGCACCGAACCTTGCAGGAGAATATACTGCAGTCAAGGTAGCTAATTTTTTATTTTCTTCATGAAATGAAATTAGCTTAGAAACATCAATATTTGATAATCCGTCACCATAAGTCATACAAAATGATTTCTCATCTTTAACGTATTCCTCTATTCTTTTTAATCTTCCACCAGTCATTGTTGATTCCCCTGTATCAACTACTGTTACCTTCCATGGATCAGCATATTTCTTATGGACCCTCATCTGATTATTTTTCATGTCAAAAGTAACATCTGACATGTGAAGAAAATAATTTGCAAAGTATTCTTTTACTAAATATCCTTTATAACCACAACAAATTATAAAGTCATTTATTCCATGAGATGAATAAATCTTCATGATATGCCATAAAATCGGTTTACCACCAATTTCAATCATTGGTTTTGGTTTTAAGTCACTTTCTTCAGATATTCTTGTTCCAAGACCACCTGCTAAAATTACTGCTTTCATACTTTCAAGAACACCTTTTATGTAGTATTAAAATTGTAAACTCATTCATTATAGATTAATTATTTGAGCCTTACTTATTTTTTATAATTTACAAATGTGGTACCCGAGGCCGGACTTGAACCGGCACGATATTTCTATCGAGGGATTTTAAGTCCCTTGTGTCTACCAATTCCACCACTCGGGCATATTTTAGGTCACTCCTCTTTATCAGTCTTATATCTAATATTCTGTTCTTTTTCTCTTTCTGATAGATCATTATACTCTGCTCTAATATTATTATTAATAGCATAAGCTTTTTTAAGTAGGCTTAATTCAGACCCTAATTCTTTTGAATACTCAATAAGTGCGCTTACATCTTTTGGAAAACATGGTCCTCCAAAACCATACTTTCCATCTGGACCAGGAACATTCATATGCGAGTCGCCTATTCTTTTATCTTTTGACAAAGCATTAATAAAACTTAACCAATTGTTATTTGAATTTAAATTGTCAAAAACTGACTTGATTTCGTTAAAGAATATTACTTTCAAAGCAAGAAATGAGTTAATTGTATATTTAATTAACGACGCTGAAATATCATCGGTAAAAATATGGTCATTGCATATACATTTGGTGTGGTTCTTATAGAATTTAGATACTCTTTTACAATTTTCTTCTCTGCCACCAAAAACAATTATTTCTGAATTGATGAAATCATCATCAGCAAATTTTTCTCTTAAAAATTCAGGGTTGACTACTAAATTCTGACAAATTTTAGAAATCTCTTTTACATATTTTGGCAAGATTGTACTTTTTAGAATGATTAACAAATTTGAATCAAATTTATTAATTTCTTCAATAACATCATTAACTATTTGTATATTTTGACTTCCATCATCATTCATAGGAGTTGGGACACATATAAAAACCATATCAGGGTT
>MDSZ01163526.1_pt1 | contig 10140 bp, 10 predicted proteins | sample 811201 | NCBI WGS metagenome assembly MDSZ01 (sample SAMN05326647, study PRJNA326480) | marine metagenome | isolation source: seawater | place: Indian Ocean: North | collected 2010 | reverse complement strand
TTTCACTTTGAATAGTTTCATGATATGTAAATTGATTTCGGTAGATTTCTCTATTATCTTTATCTGCAATGCATGAGTCCTGATATTGAGATGGTGGTATATGAGCGCAAAGAACTGTCAGAAGTATAAAAATTGAAGATGTTTTATTAATATGGAAATTTTTAATCATTATATTATTACCTGTTTAAGATTATTCCCACTAGGGTGACTATATCTAAAACATCTAGCTCAGAGTCAAGATTAATATCGCCCAGACTGTTATACTGATTATTTAAAACAAGATTTAAAATGACAATAATATCTTGAACATTAATTAGTGTATCTTCATTAATATCTCCCAGAATATACTCAATCTCTCCACATTCTGGTAGGCCTTGCCATGATGGTATGCTAGTACCTTCAATCTCATCACCATATTGATCAACACACCAGCAATAACCAGTAGAGCCCCAACACTGCATTGGCTCCCATTCACAATCTTCTGAACACTGTGGGATATAACATCCTACTCCAGGGCAGTTATCTATTGCGGCATTCTCCTCATCGCAGCAACTCTCTAAAGATTCTTCACAGCTACTATCAATGTAATTATATCCTTCTCTAAAAAGTGTATCATGTGGAATTCCGCTAGGTATATGCTTAAGCTCGAGTACTTGCCCATCACACAAATAATCTATTTGATAACTTGGCATATGACCAAAAAATAAATCTATAGTCATTGTATCATCTACTATATGATATGGGTTAGGGGAGCCTCCGGCATCTTCAAGACCTCCAAAGGTTCCATCTATACTATAAATAGTATATCTATATCCAGCTTCAGCAAATGGCTCAGTATCTACAAATTGATACATCACAGCATCCTCATAACCGACTAGATGCCATCTTCCCTCTATATTATACTGAGAGAATAGCAATGATAAAAAAGATATTATAGTAATGATTTTTTTCATGAATATAATCTACAAAATAAAAAGACCCCTGTAAAGAGGTCACTTTAACTAATTATTACTATTTATTAGTGCTGGGATTCCACTATTTTTATTTTCAATCAGAGCAATTTTTTGCTCTTTATCTGTTGCATAGTTTGCATCCCAATCAATTAATTTTTGAGCCATCATTTTATGATATAATGGAGGAAGAAAGATTGCAATATACAGCATACCTAGATAGCCTTGAGGTAGCATAGGTGCGTTTGGATATGTATCTAATTCCCAAAATTTTAAGTGTGAGGCCTCATGGTGCGATGAGTGTCTAGTCACATTACATAAAGTAATGCTACTAATAAGATGGTTTGAGTTCCAGGAGTGTCTACTGCAAACAGGTTTTCCTCTTTCTCTTACCAAACCATAGTGCTCGCTGTAGTTTATCGCCTCAAGTAATGACTTAGAGAGGAAAGCAAATAGTAGGTAGTATAGCATACCGATTACTCCACCTACAATAAATGCTAGGCTGGTGATAGTTAGACTCCTAAGATACCCAACTAGCATCCTATTATGGACGCTTATAGGTGAGCATCCTCGTATTTTCAATCGAGCCATCTCTATTTTCCATGCATCTCTCTGCTCACTAACGATAGCTCTAAAAATAAAACCATAAAGATTTTCTCCTCTCCTAGCTGTGGCTGGATCCTCTGGGAGGCATACATTTTTGTGGTGTCCATAGACATGCTCAATAGCAAATGCACAATCCCACGAGAAAGCAAGCATCCAGTTTCCCACAAACATATCAAATTTATTTTTCTTTCTATGTGTTAATTCATGCCCAGGAACAGTCCCTAGTATACCAGTGAATAGGCTCGTTATAGCTATTAAAGATATTTTATCTAGGGTGTTTATAGACTCTTTCATATTAATTATATCAATATATAGATATGTATTAAATATATAGGTAAACCAATAGGGGGGGGTATTACCAAATATAGAGATAACTAAGAACATTAAAATAGCTAGCAGAGGGAGATTGATATAAACTGCCATATCTAGTACTTTAGTGTAAGAAAATTTTTCTACAGCTAATTCTCTTTTAAAAATCATGTCTCCTATTACTATAAATAACGAAAATCCAATAAGAAATATCGTTGGATAATAACTGCCGATTGAAGATATGTATATCCCAATTATTATAAGGGATGAAGGCATAAAATATTTTATATATCTTAACATAGATACAATTTAAAGATAAATTCTTTTTTAGTAAAGGAGGTTTCTAATTTAAAAATATTTATCAGGCTCCATAAAAATAGTAGAAGGAAGATAATGGAGCCTGATAGTTTAGGGAGTTTTGAGCACTTCCTTGTTATTATGCTCAAGACTCTCTAATAAATTTTCTAGGTATCAAGTATAGTTGCAACTACCGACACAATATCGAGGACATTAAGTATCCCATCTCCATTTACATCACCTAGATAATTATATTCATTTGTAAGAATTAATGAGACAGCTATGATAATATCTTGAATATTAATAGATCCATCTCCATTTATATCACCTACATCTGAAGAATCTTCACAGGTACCAGATTCTCCATTGCAATAGCTATTATCGATTTCAAAGGAGCCTCCTCTACAGCAAGCCGACCAACTTCCATACGATCCTCCATAGCATAAATCCCAGAAACAATTTGGATTAGAATCACATGACCATGAGTTATTATAGTTGGAACAATTACCGTAGTCTATATCTTCAACCCAGTTGCAGTCATTATCATTACAACTTGATTCAAGTTCAATACTATTACAATCAGTCTCACTTTCTATCCACTCACAGTTTTCACCATAGTAGGGATGGTTGCATTGATTTTGGTCTAAATCTACACATTCAACTATTTCTATTTCTTGGCAATAACCATTATCTACTTCATGTTCTCCATAACAATAGCTAGGGTCATAATAAGCTGTTCCAAAATGCCAATTACAACCTTCTATCGCTTCACAATCTTGCCAAGTGCATCCACCAGTGCAATCTAGAATTTCGTAACAATTTTCTACATCTAAATTCTCTATCCATTCACAGCTATTATCATTATTACAGTTAAATTCATTGTAATCATTACACTCTGAGTATCCTAGTGTAGCTAGCATAGTTATTGATAGATATTTAATTAATATTTTCATTCTACCTATTAATTTAGAATAATATTTACAAGCTGAATAATATCTAATACATCAACCGTTGAATTGTTATCTATATCTGCCGCTGGATTATATTCTTCATTAAATATGAGATTCACAATTTGTACTATATCTTGGACATTGATTACATAGTCACCATTCACATCTCCAGACATTGAAGAATCTTCACATGTACCGCTTTGACCACCACAGTAGCTACTATCTATCTGGTAAGTTCCTCCGGTGCAATAGGGCCCAGAAGAATCATACCATCCTGGCTCTGAATCTACAAAGCACTCACCAGGGTAATCATAGCATTCACTTACCGTGAGTAGGCCACAATTACCATAAGAAGTGTCATTAATCCAATCACAACCATTGCTATCACAGTCTGATTCTATGACAATATTACTACAATCAAAATCTCCATCTTCCCATTGACAACCTTCTCCGTAATGAGGATGGTTACATTGATTATAGTCTAAATCAATGCAGTTAACTATCTCCACTTCTTCGCAGTAGCTATTATCTGTCTCATATGTTCCTCCCACACATTCATATCCATATGTGTAGCACCAATTATACCACCACCCCATTTGAATACATCCATATTCCCAAGCACAGCCATCTGCAGTTTCACACTGGCTAGCTGATGACAAAGATGAGCAAGAGCCATAGTCAATATCCTCTATCCACTCACATTGATTGTTATTCTCACATTCTAGTTCAGTATTTAAATCACACTGTGAGTATGTGATTGCGCTTAAAATAATTAATGATAGAAATTTAATTTTCATTTTTTAGTCCTTTTAATTATACAATAATAGTAATTATAAATTTTAAAGATTCATTTACGACAATTTTACACTTTACAGTGATTGAATAAAGATTGTCAAATCAGTTTTTAGGTTTAACTTTTTCTTTATCCTATACCGATGTTGCTCTACTCCTCTTTTTGATATAGATAGAATTTCTGTAATTTCTAGGCTTGAAAAATTCATCTTAATTAGGTTGCAAATTCTCAATTCCGATTCAGTGATTTCTGAGCACTTGTTGATGATGTATTTGTTGAATTGAGGGTGAATATCGTTAAATAATTTCATAAATATATTCCAGTCTTTTGTACACTTTATTCGTTCTCTAAATAGATTTACTAGTTTTTTATTATCCAGTTTATTAGAAGATATTTCTTTAATGATTTTCTTTAGAAACTCTCTTTCAGATACTGATGCTAAGGCCTCTGTAGTTGATTCTCTTTTCTTTTTTGTCAAATCAATGATTGCTTTTAGGCTATGATCTCTTTTTTCTAATAGATTTAATTCTTCTGATAGATACCTTAGAGCGTTTATATTAGTTTCTGAAAAGACTTTCTGCTTATGTTCAACCTGTTTTTCTAAGACTTTATTTAGCTGCTTAGTAATTATTAACTCTTTATTATTTTTTCTCTTTTTGTGAATGGATAGAATTATTTTTAATATAATTATATCTAAATCATAGTTCTCGGTTTTTTTATTTTTTGATAAGGCGGTATCTAATGCTCGCATTGCTTCATCGTATTGTTTTTGTTTATAGAGACTTCGTCCTATACTCTCTAACACCTTTGGTATCATCTTAGTAGATTTCATCCTTTTAAATAAATCTAGTGCAAGATTTAAGTATTCATCAGATTTGTTATGATCGTTAATCCTTAAATAGATTTTCCCTAGTTCATGATATATATAGGGCTTATAGATTTTATCACTATTTTCACTACTAATTTTTAAAGCCTCTTGACATTGCCTCTTTGCTTTTAGATAATTTTTATTATCTATAAGCTGACTAGATGTATTAATTAGCACAGGAATTAATGTTAGAGAATCTTTTTTAGATTTAGCTAATTTGATAACCTTATTGTAATAAGCACTAGCCTTTTTGAGATCCTTCATTTTACTATAGACTACAGCATACGCTACGTATAGTTTGATAGTAGGATTATACCTATCTTCACATTCAGATATTATACTCTCAGCCTTATTGAGATACTTAATTGCTAGTAAATTTAAATTAGAATCTGAGAAAATTAGTCCAAGATCAGTATAACTAAAGATCAACCCATTTATAGAAAGAGGTTTATCTAGGAGCTTCTTCCAAAGATCTATGACGTTGTGTGAGTCTTTTATTAAATCTCTTTTTAAACCTAATTCTCTCGATACTTTTATACATAAAGTTAGATTATGTGCTTTACAGAATGACAGATTGTATTCTAGGCACACTTTATTTATTTTTTTAAGTAACTCCAATCTCTTTTTGTGGTCAATAGATGAAGAGGTGAATATGATTATATTGGTATTGTATAAAATCTCTTCGGGAGTTTTAAATAAACTTAGATTCTCTTTGATAGAGGGAATATCTCTAGAAAGTATTTTCTCTACTTTTCTTATAGTATCTTTTATAGACATGTAACTCTGAATCCTATAATATTATCAATGCATTAATATATTATAAAGAATATAATTTTATTTTAATACGACAAATATTCACATATTGAAATTTCTAAGTACAGGGCTATTTGTTCTGTGGTCTACAATAGTTAGGATGATACAAGATAGTTATTCAAAATAATTATCTGCATCTAATGTAATATTAACATTAACTCCTGATGTGGCATCTATATTTTTTTCAACAAAAACTCTTTCAAGTTCACGCTCAATATCTTCCATAGTGACAGCGCCACGTCCTATGGCTTCTATAGATAGCGAGTCCTTATTGTTTACATCAATATATTTCTCAATGCTAATTGTTATATGCTGGCTTTCCTCATTATTTTTTTCACCAAATTGGAAATCAGTATCTATCTCAACATCACCAATTAGCAGTAAAGTGATAATCGTTGTAGCTATTCCAACAAAGAACGCCTTGAGAGTATTTTTTCTATTTTTCGTGTCCATTTAATTAAGAATTATATCTACCATTGCAACTATATCAAGGACATTGATCATATTATCACCATTAATATCGGCTAATTCATTATAATTTTCTAAGCCAAGTACAATATTAACGGCATCTATAACATCTAGTACATTAATGGCACCATCATTATTAAGATCTCCTAATAGCATGGATATATAGTTGGAAAAGAAACTCCAGATTTCTTGTGATGAGTAAGCAGGCCAATCATGTCCTCCATCAACAACTTCATATAACCAGACCTCAACATCATTGATGCAATCAAAGTATCTATGTTTTATGGTGCCCATATCACCTAAAAGAGTATTCTCATTACTAATACAATTATTTTGTTCTATCCAGTAGCTAATTACGTCTTCTGTCCCAGGGTAAGGCCCCCAATAGCTATCATCAGGATCGCCATCCCATAAAGTCACATTATCATTCCTACCATGTATCTCTAGTATAGGTGTAGGATCGGGTGTGCACGAAGTCCAAGAGGGACCAAACATTGTTCCTGCTACAGGTGCAATTGCTTTGAATATTCCACTTGTTTCACATGCTAGTTTATAAGACATCTCAGCACCATTTGACATCCCTGCTACAAATGTATTATTAGAGTCATATCCATATTCATTTTGAAGGTGTTCTGCTAAGTCAGTTATAAATGAAACATCATTAACAGTTTGTCCTTGGTGGAAATTATACCCAACATTCCAAAAGTTGTTTCCATTTTGATCAGATATCCCTTGTGGGTAGCACACTGAAAATCCATATTCATCAGCTAAATCATTCATGCCTGAGTAACCACTTATTCCTAGTGCTGTACCCGTAAAACCATGTAATACAAAAACTAATGGGGAAGAGTCTTGAAGTGATTCTGGCCTATAGATATAGTACTGCCTTTCAAACCCTTCATGATTAAAAGTATAAGCTTCAGGGATTCCATCACAGTATCCATATGTATTTAAAAATTGATCATTACAGTCACCGCAATCATAGCTAAACTGCTCGCATTGAAAATCATATCCCCACTCTCCATCATCGCACCATCCATCTCCAACCCATGCATCTGCAATTCCATCATTATTAAAATCTTCACAAAATTCATTGTTTACGTAGCAATCATATCCAAAGGTTGCTTCATTATTACAGAAACCCAAACCATCGCAGTCAAACATCAACATATTATCATCACAGTCTTGTGATAAGCATATTGAGCTGAGTAGTGCTATAGTTGCTATTACTCTATTCATGATAATTTCCTAAATGCTTTAACTAATTTAAAATTATATTCACAAGCTGTATTACATCTAAAACATCAACAGCATTATCAGAGTTTAAATCTGCCTCATTGCTATATTGATTAGTTAAGATCATATTAACTGTTAAGATTATATCTTGTATATTTACTGTAGAGTCTTGATTAACATCTCCAGACACTATAAAGCTAGTCTGTTCTGCAAACTCGAATACTGCATTTTCTATTTGTATAATAGCATTATAGTTACTTGAATTACTAAGTACAACTACTCCTATATTATTTAAATATGAAATAAACATCTCAGTTAAGCTACCTAGATCACCACCATTATGACCAAATAGTGTTTGAGCATTACCATTTTTATAATACCATATTAAACCCTGTTGGGAATTAATATTAGGATATTGCACTGTTTTAATTAGCTCTATTGTTTCTTCTTCTAAAATTCTCGTTCCATTATAAACCCCATCATTTATATAAGCACTTACAAACTTGCCAAGATTATTAGATGTGGTTCTAAGCTGTCCAGATGGGTAGTCAGAGTAGCCATAGTGATATAGTGGGGATAGTTGTATACCAGAGCTTCCAGACCCATCCTCTCCACAGACCTCATTATAGTCTGAGCAACAATCATCATAATAAACACATTCAGAATCACAGAAACAAGGGTTGCTCTGATCATAGATACCGCATCCGATTTCATAGCATGTATCTCCGCTTCCAGCACTTAATTGATATGGCATTGCAATCTGATTCAAGTCATCAATTTCTGATAGTAGCCAAGCTGCATTATTCATATTAAGTGGCTCAAATATATTTTCATTACAGTATTCGTTGAATGGTTGATTTGATAATCTTTCAACTAGATAGCCAATTAACGCAGCTCCATTATTGCTATATATATAGTTTGCTCCTGGTTGAGAATCTGAAAAACATCCATTAGCGCTATAAAATTCACCCTGTGGAGTTAAGTATTGCTCTAGATAGTAGCCTAGCTCTAAAACTGAATCACCATCATAGTAGGGCATGACTCCCCACTGATCTTTTATCCCTGATGTATGTGATAGCAGCATTTTAAATGTAATAGGTGTCAATGGATAATCTGGATGATTAACGTTGAATGGTAGATAGCTATTAATATTATCATCAAGAGAGAATAAACCATCTTCAAATAATTGCATGAGCGCAGTTGCTGTTACTGTTTTAGATACTGATGAAAGTATAAACATTGTACTCTCATTAACCGCTGTTTCATTTTCAATATTTGAATATCCAAAATATCTTTCCCAAACAATATTTTCATCTTTAACTACTGATATTGAAAGCCCAGGAATTAGGTGTGTTGCCATCGTTGATTCAATAAATGATATAAGCTCTTCCTCATCACGATATATATCTGATTTAATATTAGTACGAGAGTGGGAAGAGAGGTCTTGTCGAATTCTATTTGATGCATTTTCTCCAACACTTTCTGCTGTAATGCTATTTATTATAATAAAAATAAAAATGACTAAATATTTTTTCATATTACAATCTACTTATTGAATATTATTAAAGGCTAATTTCAGCAAATCATCAACTTTATCTGCTAGTTTAAAAATATTATCGTTGTCTGTGATTTCTAGAAGATTTTTAGCACTAGGAAATACAATTTTAGTAGTCTGGTTTTCATTATCAATCACCAATATATTGCATGGCATTAAGATTCCAATCAAATTTTCACTATCTAATGCCTCATGAGCAAGAGTAGGGTTGCAGGCTCCTAGAATTTTATAGTTTCTATAATCAAGATCTAACTTAGCTTTAAAAGCATCCTTCATATTAATTTCAGTTAAAACTCCAAAGCCAATTTCCATTAGTGCTCGTCTAACCTTATCTTCGGTGCTTTTAAAATCAGATTTTATATCTTTTGAGTATGAATATTTCATAAGGCTCCTAAATTGATATTGATTTTTACAATATAGACTTTCTTGGTGACTTTGGTGTATCCGCAGTGATTTTTTCAATTGCAGTAATTGTAAATTTTGTATCCTTACCACCAATTTGGAGCGTAAAATATTCATTAACCTTTTTTCCAATCATAGCCTTAGCAAAAGGTGTAAGGTAGGTTACAACCAAAGGATAAAGGTCTAGCTCAGATTCAATAGGGCCTAATAGATAATAGTCTTCGGGTGCATTCTTCCCCTCTTCGAGAACTGAAACCTTATTCCCAAAACCTACTTCATTAGCTCCTATATCACTATAGTCAATAAATTCAAATGGCTGATGAGAATCTAAAGATTCTTTTTTAGTGACTAGCATTTCCATCGTCTCTCTGGCAGCCTTATATTCATAATTTTCCTTAAGGTCTCCCAGGCTAGCTGCTTCCTGAATTTTTGCAGAGGTTTCTGTTCTTAATTTAGCTAGGTCCTTTATCTCTTCTTGTAATTCAAGATGCGTATCTCTCAAAATTAAAGTTGCCATATTCAATTCCTTTTTTAATTAGATTAATTGCTATCTATTTTTTTACCATTTTCCCAATATGTCCTAGACATCACTCTTCCATCTGGAGTATATATTACCCATTCTCCATCTAGCTCTCCATCTTTATAATTAGATCTTGAAATGATGTTATGGTTTCTATCAAAACGAAGACTAAGACCATTTGGATACTGTCTATCTTCATCCATCTGATGGACGGACATAATCTTGCCGTTATCATAATAGGAGATAACGTTAAACTCAGTTCCATCAGGAAGGTAGTAGAAACTCCCTAGGGTTTCTTCTCCCTTATACTTAACAAGTATTTTCTTCTTTCCATCAGGATGTCGATCTACTATTTCTTCTCGATTGGAGTCGC
>MDSZ01079756.1_pt1 | contig 10140 bp, 15 predicted proteins | sample 811201 | NCBI WGS metagenome assembly MDSZ01 (sample SAMN05326647, study PRJNA326480) | marine metagenome | isolation source: seawater | place: Indian Ocean: North | collected 2010 | reverse complement strand
TACACAGCTACCCTCTCTTAGTCCTCCACCAAGAGCTATATCTAATGCTGGAGAAACACCGATAACCTTAAGTGTGTTTAGGTTGTCAAGGACTTCTGTTCCTGTCCTTACGACATCGCCGTATGTTGACACGACTGTGCTGCTGACGATATCTTCGGTAAACTTATTGACTTTCTTCTTCTTTGCCATCTAGTCCTCTCAATCTTTGTAAACTTGATTTCTTGCCAAATGAGGCTGATCTTGATTTTGGCTTTTCCTGTATTACTATATTACTCTCGGTGGGCTTTTGAGACTCAACAATATTCTGATATTTTGAAATAATCCTATCAATGTTTGGGTAGCCGAGTGAGTAAACGTGAGACAGCTCTTTTGAGTTTATAGCCTTAACTATAGCTGCGCAGTCGTACTTCTTGGCTAGTCTGTTAGCCAATATCACCTGATAAGAGTAAGTCTTTTTCCACTTCTTAGTGTTCCAAAACTTATAGGCCTGAGTGCCTTCATTTTCTTTTTGAGCCATGCGCGTACACATTATCTCTGCTATATATTGCGCGCACGTACAGTATTCCCCAGTAGATGGGGATTTATAATTGCTTTTGTCAGTTCTGTCTTTTGTCATTCTTGTAAACTAAAGCCTCTTCAAAACAGTTTTCAACATCATCTTCATAGGACTTATCCTCGATTATCTCTGGTGTAGTCCATATTTTTTTTCTTACGGTGTCTCCATCTATCACACCGACCGTAATACATTCTCTGCTTACGCCTCCCATCTCCCCGACTACAGTGGGGACTAGGTAAACGCCGCAGCCAGATCCGGAGTATACATTTTCGCAATGCGAACGGAACTGTAAATCAACGCTTGTTATTTCAATTTCTTCTTGGTAGCATTTGGCTTTGATGTTTTTCCAATGTCTAGCCTGATTGAAGTAAAGCTCAGAGCCATTAGAAAATTTAACATTTACCCAAGTGCTGAAATAATCCTCACTTCTCATATCAGCGAGAAAGTCATTTTTATTACTATGAACTTTTAGTTCCTGTGACACAACCTTTTCTCCTCGAATAATTATTAGTCCTAGTTTTAGATGTCTCTGCTAGTTCGGACGCTGTTTCCGTCATTGTTACAACACCCTCCTGCCTAGCCATGCTTGTTCCAGCATTAATAACATCTTGCGGCTCTTCCTTCTTCACCAGCTCGATATGTTTTTTAACTGCGCCAATGGGTCTGTCAAGCTCTTTGGCAATCTGCTTTGCCTCCAAAGTTTTATAGTGTCCTTCAACATAATATTTTTCCGCTTTTCCTAATGGGCCTTTTTTAGTCATTGATAAAACTCCTCTGTGTCCTTGTCATGTATAAAGAATTTTTGGTTTTAAGGTATAGCATGTAATAGTCAAATGTTTCTCTGCTTACCTTTTTGTATTTAAGATCAATAGCCTTCTCTCTGTGAGCGTACATGCCTTTTGGGTCATACGGCACATTGTTATGGACTTTCAAATATGTAGATTCATTGCCAGATGCTTTTACCAGTTTCGCCACGTCAAGCTCTTTGTCGTTCAACACCGGCTCTCCATTCCTATCGTACTTCTGGACAATTTTTGTGCTTGAAATTTCTGCATTAACATTAGGGTCTAGGTATTTCATTTTTTGCCCCTTAAAATATAGTTTTGTTTTTGTTGCTCAGACATTTTGTTTATCTCTCCCTTTGTGGCTTTAGCATGCTTGCTGTATATGGTTTCACTAGACTTGGGCTTTGACTCTTTAGCTTTAGCTTCAAGCTCTGACTTCTGATAAGAACCCATGTGTCTTGTGTTCTTGTCTGCCAACTGGCCAATGGTAGATATATTTTCTACGAAAGCAGCCCTACCTCCGAATATAACCCTAGACAGTGAATGTTCACCACATTTCTCACATAGGGTTAGCGGGTCGTCTTTAATAGATTGCAACACATCTTTAAGCTCATGACCACAGCTCTTGCAAATATAGTCATAATTAATCATAGTAGTCTTCCTCTAGAGCCTCAAGGACTCTTCCAATTATCCCATTTCTTTGTATGTCTTCATAGTAGAGTCGGCTTATGCCCACGCCCTCTACTCCATCCAGTCTGTCAATACAATCGAGCAGCCCGCTGAACTTTCTAATATCCGTCTGGCGTATGTCGCCGTTAATCAATACCTTAGAATTTTCTCCCATTCTAGTTATGAACATCTTTATTTGTTCTAGGGTGCAATTCTGTGCCTCATCAAGTATCATGTACGCATCGTGAAAAGTAGCACCTCTCATGACTTCAAGTGGTTCATATCTAATTCTACCTTCGTTGAACAATTTACCATAGTAGTCTCTGCCAAGAAAGTGTTTTAGATTCTCCTCCATAGGAAGTAAGTAAGGTTTTATTTTTTCGTCTAGCTCACCCGGTAGCGAGCCTATATCCTTTCCTGCGCACACCAGAGGGCGTGTTACTATAATTTGTTCTAGCTCATCCCTGTATATATGGTTAGCCGCTATACCTGCCGCAATGTATGATTTTCCACTGCCAGATGGCCCAGTGCAAAAAATTACATCGTTATCTATAATGTCTCTTATATAGTCTTTCTGATTAGGCGTTTTAGCTGTTATGGGAACAATTCTTCGCCTGTCGTTTTTTTGCTGTTTTCTAGATTTTCTCATCTATAGCCCTTTTTATTTGCCGCTACTTCCAAATCCTCCCACGCCTCTGTCGGAGTTCTGTAGTGTATCGACTTCTTGTAAGTTAAATTCTGGAACTTCCTGAAATAGAATCTGCGCGATTCTATCACCTTCCTCTACTTCCAGCCATTCGTGGCCAGTATTTAGTAGACAGACTTTGACTTCTCCCCTATATCCAGAGTCAACAACTCCAGCCAATACGTCTATGCCTTTTTTTACAGACAGTCCAGACCTTGGCCATATAAGACCCACAAATCCTTCCGGTACTTCAAGGCATATGCCAGTAGAGAACATTGTCCTTTGGTTTGGCCCTAGAAATCTCTGCTTAAGTGCGTACAAATCCCATCCCGCATCTGTGTCATTTGCCTTAGTGGGTATAATTGCTTTAGGATCAAGCCTTTTAACATTAATTGTTTGACCAGAAAACCTAGCATAACTGTAGCTGTGTATGTCGTTCATAGTTTAATATCTCCGAAATCCATATCCTCAAGATCGTTAGTGCTAGCGCCTATTTTATATGAAGTTATCTCATGCTCTTGTGGGGCAACCTGAACCGCCTCGCTATTCATCCAAGGCTCAGTCCAGCCTGATATAGGGTTTCTTAGACCTGAGTCATAAGGTAATTTTATAGCCTTTCTTCTGCTCATGCAAAGCCAATCAATGTATTGATGCAGAACTGCTTCATTTAATCCTATGATCGAACCGTCTTTGAATAAGTAGGATGCCCACTTCTTCTCTTCTTCGGCTGCGCTCTCAAACATTTTTATTGCATCTTCTTCACACTCTTTTGCTATGCTGGTAAACCCTTCACTCTTCTCTCTTGTGAGAATTTTTAATATCTCTTGTGTGTTGTAAAGGTGTACCGCTTCGTCTCTTTTGATTAGCTTGACAATATCCGCATTACCAACCATCTTTTTGTTTTCAGCAAACGCAAATGCGCAGATGAATGAAACATAAAACCTAACAGCCTCCAAGATGTTAATGCTAATCAATGTCAGGTATATCTGCTTTTTAATATCGTCAACCTTCTTGCTGTTGCTCAGCTTCCTTAATTTGTCATATTCTTTTACTGCAACATCTGCTCTGGCTACGATTTCTTTATCCGTAAGGCAAGAGTCAAGAATTTCGCTAGGGTTAGGATATACGTTCTTAATAATGTATGTATAACTGTAGCTGTGGATCTGTTCAAAGAACTGCCAAACATTAAGGCATGCTTCTAGCTCTGGGTTTGAAACGTACTCTTGGATTGTAGGAACACCTCGGCAGATTACTGAGTCCATCATAGTCTGGTATTTTAGGTTTGACGTAAATATAAACCTTTCATTTTCAGACATGATAGAGTCATCTTTAAAGTCGTTTCTATCCTTCTTAAGCTCAATTTCTTCAGGCCTCCAGAAGAACTCTAGCTGCTTCTTATATAGATCGAAGAATACAGGATACTTAAACTTATCATACCTCTGAAGCGATAAGTCTTCACCCAAGAACAATGGTTGCTTGAGTGTATCAACATTCATTTTATTCAAAACACTTTTCATTATATAGCGCAGGCTCCACCTTCACATACTGGTTCTTGTTCTAGTTTACCATCTCCATCAGGAGTATTGCAATAGTACAGATTTTTTACTCCATACTTGTAGCTAGTGATATTATCTTTAATAATTTGACTTAATGGTATTGATCCGTCTTCGTAGTGGTCATAATTATAATAAAGATTTGCACTGATGCTCATATCAACAAACTTTTGCAACACTGCCACAATTTTAATTATAGCATTGTTATCTTGCATGTCAAATGCTAAACTGTAATATTTCCTACCCTTATGATAGTTCGGTACTAACTGTTTCAACACGCCGTTCTTGGCCTTTTTGTAGGAAAGAAGTTGCCTGACTGGTTCTATCCCATTTGTGCTATTCTGTATCACCGAACTAGACTCACACGGCATGATGGCCGATAGAGTAGAATGCCTTAAACCGAACTCCTTGATTCTACCCCTAAGCTCTTCCCAATCCATCGCATACTCCGGTTTGACTATTTCATCGACGGTTTTTTTGTACCAGTCGATTGGCAACATTCCCTTAGAATATTTGGTATCTTCAAACTTTGCGCAGGGGCCAAGCTGTTCCGCAAGCCTACACGAAGAATCTAACAGATACCATTGGATCTTCTCCATAGTTTCGTGAACTTTTTTGGGAGTTTCTGGGTCGTCATATTTCAATTTATTCTTAGCTAGAAAACCAGCTAGGTTCGTAACCCCTATTCCTAGAGACCTTCTGTTCTTAGTGAAATTCTCACCAGCTAACACGGGGTAGTCTTGATAATCAATTACAGACTCTAATGACTCTACTGCATTCTTGCAGGCAACCTGAATGTCTTTTTCTGAGTTAAGCTCGCCTAAATTTAATGCGGATAAAATACAAATTCCGATCTCTCCTTCGGGATCGTCGATAGAGTGTATTGGGACAGTAGGATGTATGATTTCTTGGCATAAATTGCTCATATGTACAGGTATATCCCAAGAGCCATTCTCATTACATGTGTCAATATTCATGCTATATATACGTCCAGTCTCAAGCCTCTCTCTAGCAAATACCTCAGCTAACTTTCTGGCACTTACCTTTTTCTTCATCTTAATAGTTCTTGAATTTTCATACTTCACATACAACTCTTCAAACTTCTTGTTGTCGCCAAACGCTTCGTACAAACCTTTGGCTTCATGCGGGCTGAACAGTGTTATGTCTTCGTTCTTTATTAGTCTATCATAAAACAATTTGCAGAACTGTATTGAGTAGTCCAGCTTCCTAACTCTATTATCGTCAGTACCTGCATTATTCTTTAATACTAATACGTCTTCAATTTCATAATGCCAAAAAGGGACATGAACAGTGGCAGATCCCCCACGAAGCCCGTTCTGAGATGTTGCCTTGACGGACGACTCAAATATCTTTAGATAGGGAATTAGTCCAGTATGGATCACCTCCCCACCTCTAATGGGAGAATTTATTGGTCTGACCCTACCAGCGTTCAAGCCGATTCCAGCTCTTCTGGCTGTGTATTTTCCTACGGCGTGTACGCTAGAGAAGATTCCGTCTAGGTCATCATCCACGTCCACAAGAACGCACGAAGCGAACTGCTTAATAGTTGATCTAACGCCAGCCATGATTGGAGTAGGTAGATTGACTTTAAAAGTGGAATAAGCATCGTATGCCTCCTTTACTCTCTTCTTGTCTCCTGAGAATAGACACATGGCTATGCACATATATGCTATTTGTGGTGTTTCGTATATGATGCCAGTTGTCCTGTTCTTTATGAGGTATTTATCAATTAACTGCTGCAAACCAGAATAGGTAAACATATTGTCTCTGTCATGCTTAATATAAGCAGCTAGCTCATCAACATCCTCTCTACTCCAATCGTCTAACATTTGTTCATCATAGATACCATTGTCTATCATTAGGCATATGTGGTGATGCAGATCTGGAGGGGTAGTAGCGTGCTTCCATACTTTCTTGCGTAAGCTCATATTTAAAAGCCTAGCCGCAACGTATTGATAGTTTGGCGATGATTCAGAAATCAAATCGCTAGAACTCTTGATAAGTATTTGATGTATCTCATCGGTAGTTATCTTGTCTCTTAGAGAGAGATTCATGTTCATCTCTATGTCTGACAGGGAAACGCCGTTTATTCCCTCTGTGGCCCACTCTACAACTTTGTGAATCTTTTCAACGTCATAACTTTCTAATTCGCCACTGTGTTTAGTTACTTGCATAGCATCTTCCTTGGTGTAATAAAAAACTCGCCCATAGAACGAAAGCCTATAGGCGAGTAAGGTTTGTAACTTATTTCAAAAAATCGTTCATGTCAATTATTATAATATATGTTTTAGGGATTGCAAATAGAATTTATTCATTTTCAGAATTATCTTTTGCCCACTGTGTTACGCTACCAATCAATAGTGTAGCGATTGGAACAACCAGTGCTGTTGCTGAACCCCAGTCAACATTACCAACTTGCGTACCAAGATAAGTTAATCCCGCAGCAATCGACACAAACAATGTGTTTAGGCCTAGCTTTTTGCCGTCAGCCCAATTCAGTGACCATTTTTTAGAACCCATAATAATACTCTCTTTCTAAGCCTCTGTAAGGCTAATAAGGAAACCTCCGTGTTCATTGTCATTTAATCTATAAGGATATCCAGTCATCCTCATTTCCTGTCCATCGGAAGTTACAATTTCTTTTGAAAACTTCCTATTCATCTTTAAACAAGACTCAAATTCTTGTAGGAATTCTTCTCTCTCGTCTTCATGAATGTACGTTATCCAGTCAAACCCTTTTATATCTGTAAGTGTTTGTCCTGTCATCTTGTAGAAAGGCTCGTTAGTCCATACTAACCTTCCCATATTATCCGTTTCAAATAGTGGTGTGTTGCTATAGTGCAGAGATGCTTTGGTTCTTTGCTCTATAATTTTTTGTCTGTTTTCCATTCTGCCGCATGTGTCATTCAAATTTAACACAGCGTCTTTTAGACTTCCACCACCATTACAAGTGATTTCTTTTTCTATTGTTTCTATGGATTTAACAACTTCATCGTGCTTATCTACGAACTTCATAGCGGGTCGTAAGACCTTGACCCAAACCCCTCCTAAAAATCCTATCAGCGTGGTTAACATTGTAAGTATAAGTGTAATGTTTTCTATGCTCACGAGATAACCCCTTTCATAATTAGGAAAAGAAGAGGAAGCCCCCGAAGGGGCTTTCCTCAATGGGATTAGCTTTCTTTTTGGTCACGACGTTTGTAGTCATCCTGCTTAGGAGTAGGACTCCCTTGCATGTAGACAATATCGCCGGGCTTAGTACGAGTTGCAAACACATCGTCAAAAGTACCGACAGGAACAAGGCCGTCACCACTGGGATTAACCCAGCTAGCTGTATTGCCTGCGCCAGTACCCTTTGTTCTGTAACCGAACAAGCCACTTCCTGCTGGTTCTAACACATCAATAGATGTGTCCGAGTAAGCTCCAGCTCTCTTGGTTGACTTAGATGGATTGGTTACATTGATACCTGCGTATTCTCTTCCAACCACCTGAAGCGCTGTATTGCCGCTTCCAGAGATTGTCGTCGAAACTCCTCTGATAATAAACTGCGGGTCAGTAGCTGTTCTGTTCGTTGGCTTTGGTGTAAAAGCCATTGAAGTTCCAACTCCAGCCGTAGCCGTTGTAATACCAACACTATCAGTAAACATTGGATGGTTATCCACTCTACCGCCAGTGTTAGTGTCTATAGCCACGACTTTTGAGCCGTACTCACCGCCAGTTGCTAATTCGTCAAGACCTCCAAAAAGTCCATTGACACCACTTGAAATTGGGCTGTCTGCTGGTATGTCAGCGCCTCTTACGCCAATGACGATGCCGCCATTAACCTTTTCGCCGCCACCGCCAGACTGTGCTGCTTGAGTAGCCATAATAACTACCTCCTAATAAAAAGTTTAGAAATGTTAAAGTTTCCAGTTCCGCAGCAAATCCTAATTTTCCTACCATATTATACACTTATTTGAGTCGGCTCGACAGTAATTCTGAAGATTTTTTCAGTCTTCTTCTGGTAGATTCTCTGTTCATATCGTGCCTGTCTGCGATCTCGTTTATAGTATAGCTAGATGTACGGTCTTTTACCAGCCCAGAATTTGGCAGATTATCTATTTCGTCCATCATATCAATCTCAGAAACGTGATCTTCGTGAGATGCGAGGAATTTATCTAAGTCTCTTCCGCCAGAAGATCTGTCTTTCTTCTTAAATTTAACCTCCCTAATACATTCATACTTAACGCCGTTGAAAAGATATGTAAGAAACTTGCAGTTTCCGTTTTCATCCCAATGCATAAGTGATTTCCATAAAGCGTTTAGTTTGCAGGTATGAATCTCATCTGGGGAAAGTTGTCTAGTAAAAGTGCTGACCGCCTTATTCATAATTCCCTGTACGTTTTTATTTTTCAAAGCATTTTCAATCTTATCGTCCATAATTACCTCATAATAATCTTTTTTCTAAATTTTTCCTCACGGCCTTGAAATCAAACATTTTTCCAATGCCTATGAAGAATCTATATCTGCTGCAAATTCTTAAAAGTTCAACGCCTTCAATCTTTTCTAGTTCTGATGCTATCTTTTTAGATAGATTGAAGTTTGTATGACCAACCCAGCAGTCAAAGTTAGTCAACATAGATATTTCATTTATAAACTGTTCTGAAAAGTTTAATTGCGGGGAAGACTCAACAAATTGTACTTCTTGACCGCTTTCCTGCAACTCCTTCATTATACTGTAATACTCTTCTTCTTCTTCTCGTGTTGTTTCAGGCTGTAGGCTTCCCAACATATCTTGAAGAAATGGAGATGTTAACTGGTCTTCTATTACACTTTCATACTTTTGCCAGCCAATCTTCTTCTTTCTCTTCATGGTTGTCTCCCTAATCTAATACTTCTGATGGACTTATTAAAGGTTCGTCTTCATCTCCCTCATTTTTGTTAGCTTCAATGTATACTGATGCTAACTTGGTTACGAGTAGCAGATAAAGATCTGTCCTATCCTCCTCTAAGAGGCCGTTCCTGAGCATTTCCAATGTGTCGTGACTATAAAGACCCGTGTTTATCCCGCTTAGCAGTGCCGCCATCATGATTGTGGATGCATCGTCAAATTCTCTCATTTCAACATCAACAAAGGCTTGTCCTTCTGATGTCATATAATATGTGACCGCAGCTACTATATCAGTATTTTTTTCCTGAGTTTCCTCTTCTTTAGGTTCTACATCAGGCTTTTCTCTCTTAAAAAAATTAAACATTTATATCCAACGCTTTCATTATTGATTCAGCGGTGTTTCTCCAGCTAAATTTCTTGGCTGTTGCAACACCCTCTTGGTTGGTTCTTACCTTATTCTTGTGTACGTATCTCATGTGTTCTATAGTGGCTTCTATTTGATCCTCACCAAAATTAGCCCAATTACCCTGACCATGAAACCACTTTCCGTCAATAGCTTCCTCTGTGCTGTTAATCGGGATAAGGAACGAGTTTTCTTTAGTACAAAATTCAGTGTGAGCTGAAAAATCTGTAATAATTATTGGCTTGCCGCAAGACATCATTTCTAAAGCCTCTAGGTTCCAACCCTCTGCCCTTGAGGGAAATACTCCACAATCAACAGTGGACATTATATTATACACCTCTGCTTGTGTTTCTACACGATCCAAGATTCTTATTTTATCCCCCATTGGAGTGCTTTTATACTTGTCAATCCACTTCATCTTTTCTTCACCTTGAACAAAGGGGTTCTCACACATCATCCAAAGCTCAACATTGTCTGACGGGGTAAATGCTTTGTTAAATATGTCGGGTAAGACATCGTGTCCCTTCCTAACCTCCCACTTGCCGCAGTTAAAAAATATTGTACCATCTCTATCCTCGTTGTCAAGAGAAACTTCTGG
>MDSZ01255333.1_pt1 | contig 10141 bp, 11 predicted proteins | sample 811201 | NCBI WGS metagenome assembly MDSZ01 (sample SAMN05326647, study PRJNA326480) | marine metagenome | isolation source: seawater | place: Indian Ocean: North | collected 2010 | reverse complement strand
TATTCGTATTGGTGATTTTGGAAATTACCTGGATCAACTTATCGCTAATCAGAATGCCGGAGATTAAGCATTTTACTGAGGAAGCAATTCTTCTGTCGTAAGCCTCCCTACTTCGTCCCAGAGTCTTCTTCCCTGATACTTTCCTTCACTCCAGTATTCCTCCTCTCGCAGCAGTCCATTTTCCCACCATCTGCTTTTTATGCCAGATAATCTTCCATTATCAAAAGTGGCCTCCAAGGCGGGTTTTCCATTTTCATAATACCTCACCTGCATGCCATGCGGTTGCCCGTCTAAATAAGATGAATCCAACCTTATACCTCCGGCTTCAAAACGATCGATAATTCGGCCGGTAAACGGAGTCTCAATCCCCTCACGATAAACCAGGCCATCCGTACCAGTATTTGATTCACTGCTGCGGATCGAGGGATAACTGATCAGAGGCTTTTCGAAATCCGCCAGTATCTCATTTGTATTCCTATCTTTGGATAAAAAGCGAGCCGTGGAAACATCATTTTGCATTTTAATCTCCTTAGCTGGCTCAGCAGGAGATTCAGTGCCCGATTCCTGAGGAGAACCACAGGAAAGCAAAAAGAATAGGAAAAGCGTTTCTAAACTACGATAAAATAAATGGTTTTGTTTCAATTCCTCATCCCCTTTTTTCCGGAAAAACTGGATCGGAACAAACAGGGTTCCAGCTTTGGGAATTACCATTACTCCTCTGAAAGAATCCTTGCAGCCACAACATATAAGGGATCGCATATACCTTGCTCGGGATCGTCTCCGATATTTTGATAAGGATCATCGGGCATTTCCATTAGTTGATCAACAAAACTTCCGATATATTCCCTGTTCACCTTATTTGGGTCAGGGAAACTAATGATTTTGTTTTCTTCCAAATCGGAATTCCTGTGTGCCGTATTAGTGTGATGGATGGATGTATCGATATAATCTTCGAAGTGAATCACAATATGAATAGGTTTTATTTGTGACTCTCTCCTACCTCCTGTGGGATTGAATCTGATATATCTGGTCACATCCTTGCGACAACTTTCATAATCGGACGATTCACCTTAAACTTTAGAAATTTTTTTTCTTTCCTCCATTGAAGTGGAGACTGATGATGGGATATGGATAAAAAGATTTATAAGGCCTACAATAATAAAGAATTCCTTAACGGTAAAGAAGCCCGCCCCATTCGTGTCTTGTGCGAATTGATCGAGCCGGAAGAGAGACTCAAAGAAAATAACATTGAAAATACAATTGTTTTTTTTGGGTCAGCCCGGCCCAAACCACAGGAGGTAGCCGACAAAGAACTATCAGACTTTGAGAATAAATTAAATTTCTCGGAATCTCTATCGATTAAGGAGACTGAAACGCACTTCAGGCTTACAAAAATTCAAAAACTATCCAAATTTTATGGAGAAGCGGTCAGATTGGCGAACAAGATCAGCACCTGGTCAAGAAATTCCGATTCGTCTATGCGAAATTGTTTCATATGCTCAGGCGGGGGTCCGGGTATAATGGAGGCAGCCAACCGCGGTGCCAAGGAAGCTGGGTCCAAGTCAATCGCCTTAGGGATCAGTCTCCCATTTGAACAGGGCGTTAATGCGTACGCAGACCCCGAGCTTTCCTTTGAATTCCATTATTTTTTTATCCGCAAGTTCTACTTTCTTTATCACGCTAAAGCCGTATTTATTTTCCCCGGCGGTTTTGGAACCATGGATGAGCTTTTTGAGACCTTAACCCTTATTCAAACCAATAAATTGAGGAAAAAAGTGCCCATCTATTTATTCGGGAAGGAATTTTGGGAAGACTTGATTAATTTTGAGAAATTTGTGGAATGGGGAGTTATTTCTCCGAGTGACTTAGAATTGTTTAAGGTTGTGGACAGCGTGGATGAAGCCCATAAATCATTGGTGGAAGATCTGGCGAATACCTAACCTGCAAGTTTGTTCAATTAAGATTATCCATGAAAGATTGCATGTCCTCCGGAATCTGAGATGTGAACTTCATTTCATCACCAGTCCGAGGATGACGAAAAGCTAGATGGTGTGCATGAAGCATGACCCGACCAGCCGGTTCAAGCTTGTGTTTATTGGGGTTGTACCCGTATGCCTGGTCTCCAAGCAAGGGATGACCGGCATGGGAGAAATGAACTCGAATCTGATGGGTGCGGCCCGTTTTTAAATCACATTCCACCATGGATAAACCTTGTGAAAAATATCTGATAACTTTCCATTCAGTCAGTGCTTTTCTCCCTGTTGGTTGAACCGCCATTTTCACACGAACTTTCGGATGCCTGGCAATGGACTCTGTAAAGGACCCAGAATCTTGCTTCATTCTACCTGCGACCAATGCGATGTAGATTTTAATAACTTCACGGTTTGAAAATTGATCGACCAAACCATGATAAGAAAACTCTTTCTTTGCGACCACCATTACCCCACTGGTTTCCTTATCCAGTCGGTGAACAATCCCCGGACGGTCAGGACCACCGACTGGACAGAGTTCATCGGGGCAATGATGCAAAAGAGCATGCACCAGGGTTTTTTTATCGGTTCCGTCACCGGGGTGGACCACCATTCCGGAAGGTTTATTGACCACAAGGAGATCGCAGTCTTCATAGAAAACTTCCAATTCCTTTGCGTAAGGAGAAAGACTTTCAACTTGGGGACGATTCAAATCAACAATCAACCACTCCCCGGCATCAAGTTTTGATTTAGGTTCCAGCGAGACGCCATTCTTGCGAAAGGTTTTACCTGCTTCGATGGATCGCTTAATTAATGAACGGCTCGTTTCCGGAAAAGCTTCCGCGAGAATCTTATCAGCACGACCCTCGGCACCAACCGGTACTTTAAATTCAACGGCCTTCTCCATTCCCTTTGTATTCAGCCCAGGCTTGATCGATCGATTTGATAAAAAAATTCTTTTGTTTGTGAGGTAGGTCGGAGACCAGGAATCCATTCTTCGCAATTTCGGGTAATAGCTTTGGGGGTAAATTGAGTTTATCAATACAAGCTTGGTATTCTTTCTCCAAATTATTATCGAAGGAAAAAGGATCATCGGTACTAATAGTGCACCTGATGCCTTTCTTAAGAAATAAGCCCAGGGGATGGTCCTGCCAAGATTCCACGACTCTAAGCTTATAATTGCTAATTGGACACATGTCGAGACAAACGCCCATTTCGATAAGCTGCATCATCAAATTTTCTGACTCGCGGGCAGCCACTCCATGCTGTATTCGTTTTACCCCAAGCTCATTGACTGCATGAGCAATATTTGAAGGTGGGCCAAATTCCCCAGCATGGGCTTTTAGGACTAGACCATGGTCAGCGGCTCTTTTCCATATGGGCGGAGTCCATGCCTCCAATGGAAGATCTTCAGGTCCATGAAGATCAATCCCGGACAAACCGTCCCAGTAATCGATTGCATTTTCAAGAATAGGTCCAAGATATGGGGTATAAGCGTTTCTACTCATACCCAGAAACACTCGGAGCTCTAAATCCGGGGGGGCTGCCGATTTGATTGCTTCGAGGATCTCCTTGCCTGGTATCTTTAGAAACTCAATCATTCCTGCATGAAAACTGGTTTCCAAATAGCAAATATTTTGTCGCCTTGCTTCTTTAAAAACACTTGATGCAACTTGATGATAATCATCTGCTGATTTAAAAATTTCCAAAGCATGCTCAATGAGAATAGATTCAAACTGAGTAAAATTCTCATACCTAAAATCCGGGCTTCTGAAAAAAGGAACGCCCGGGTATTTTGCAGGATTTAAATTTTTAAGAAAGGTCCAAGGCAAGGCACCTTCGATATGAAGATGTGTCTCCGTTTTGGGTATTTTATGAATGAATTGACGGAGGTCCAAAACTCACGGAATAGAAAGCATAATCAATTTGCCAATAAGTAGTCAGGATTAAGCGTATGAAGGTCTGCAGGCACAAACAATCCATCCTTGCGAATGAGTTCCTCACCGAACCAAATCTCTCCTCCACCCCAATCCTTTCGCTGAATACTGACCATATCCCAATGTACCTGAGATTCGTTGCCATTGTTCGCCTCCTCATATGCCTGACCAGGCGTAAGATGAAAAGAGCCGGATATTTTTTCATCAAACAAAATATCAAGCATAGGCTCCCGAATCATGGGGTTGAAAGCGATGGCAAACTCACCAATAAAGCGGGCCCCGGCATCTGAATCTAAAATTTCGTTAAGTTTGTCTTCATTGGAGGAAGATGAAGCCTTCACTATTCTGCCATTCTCGAAAGTAAGGCAAATATCAGAAAAAGAAGTCCCTTGGTAAATAGTGTCGGTATTGAAAGTGATGATACCCTCCACGCTGTCCTTTACCGGGCAGGAGAAAACCTCTCCATCCGGAATATTGTGAGTCCCTCCACATGCCACCGCATTGATTCCTTTTAACGAAAAAGTAAGTGCCGTGCCGGGGCCCGTAATTTTCACCTCGTCGGCATTCCTCATTCTTTCCTCCAGGACTGCCATGCCACCGATCATTCTTCCGTAGTTCATGCAACAGGCATCGAAGAAAAAGTCCTCAAAGGCTTCCGAGCTCATCCTAGCTTGTTGGGCCATGGAAGGGGAAGGCCATCGAAGAATGCACCATTTTGTTTTTTTTACGCGCCAGTCCAGGACCGGTTTCATCGCCTTCATGGCACGCTTCATATTTTCAGGTGGAAGATCTGAGTTCTCAAAAACATTATTGGAGCCACGGATGGCAATGTACGCATCCATTTTTTGAATGCGTTCCATTTCCCATTGTGACGAACACTCAAATTGCTCCATTGTCCCATCAAGAATACATTCCCGGTCAAGAAGAGCAGATTGAACCTGAACAAACGGAACTGCCTTTCGTTCTCTCACCGCCCGAATCAAGGCCAGGGTCATTTTTTCGGGAGTATCGAAAGAATGAAGCAAAACTTTTTCACCGGGTTGCAAATTAGTTGAGTGGCTAGCTAGGTTTCGGGCTAGTGCTACATATCGAGGATCCATTGTAGAAGAAAATTTATCCCCGCCTGATTTTTGAACCGGAAAAATTGATTCTCACCCGGTAGACTTTTTTAACCCGGTTAATAATTTCATAACTCTTAGGGTCAATGCGGGAGGGAACTTCCATCCTGCGAATATCAACCACGGCGGTAAATCCACGTTCGGTGAAAACATCAATGAGAATGGCAATTGCCAGCGGATCGTCAAAAACAGAATCTTCGGAATTGATATAGGCAAGACCGGAAATCGAATGCTTCTCTACGATGGGAATGAATTTCGATTTGATTAACCGGACAACGCGTTCAAATAACTCAGAATGAAATTTTTCATAGGAATCCAATCGATGTACAAGGAGTTGCCGGGCATGCAGAGAAAGTTTATCAGCCAAAGGTATGGAAGAAATCCGGTCGTAGGTCGCTTCATCCAATTCCAGCGAACTTTGATACTTTAATTCCTGTATGATTCGCTGCTGAACCTCAATAACAGTACCATGGGCGTTGATGAAATGATAATGGAATAGCTCTCGTAAAGTGGTGAGGGAATCGTAGGTTGATTCCTTAAAAGTTTTATAACGCAAATGAGCTGCGTCCTCTTCCAGGTCAGTTTTGCGGACCTCCCATTTTTCCCCGACCCCAGATGCTTCCACCTCTGCGTTATGTGCGATGGACCTTTGACCGCGAAGCAATTGCCGGCGCACGCTCTCCTCCTCATCAATGAAAAGCATGATTATATGGAATCTTGGTTTGGGAAACTGAGTTTCCTGCAAAGTACCCAGATATTTGCTTCTCAGTTCACTCAAACGGTTGTGAAAAAACTTTAGACATTCTACTTGGGTCTTGGTTCGGGGATACCCGTCGACAATTGCTCCACTCTCGTATTCAGGGGAAAGAAGATTACTTAAAACTAATTTGGTTACTTCACGGTCACCGGCAAGGAGACCCGCATCAATTTTTTTTCTAGCTTCAGGTGACTTAAGCAACTCACTGACGATGATGGGTTTCTCAGTCAAATCACGAAATTGCATAATGAACTCGGTTTGCGTGCCTTTACCCGCACCGGGAGCTCCATTGAGCCAGAAAATCTCGGCCGGGAATTTGAGGTTTTCTGAACCCAATTCCTGTTCCAATTCATGCCAGACTGTCTGAAAAATAAGTTGAGCGTCTTTTACCTCGAGATCCTCGACTTTCTTGGCTCCAGCCTTCTTGTTTTGTAGTGACGGGTTCCCAACTTCCTCTACAGCAGTAAGATGTGTTTGCTGTTTAGGAGTTAATTTCGTAGCCGTATTAGACATATCGAAATAGTTTAGCGTAAGACGCTCCGAGGGTCAATAGAACGAAATAGAAGCATCCCCTAAATGCCTCCCCCTGCCTCATATTCCTTCATGCTGTTTAGCGTGTGATTCATCTGTAGGGAAGGTGTGCTTTCCCCTGTAATTTCTCCAAGCACCCGGGATGGAACGCCAGCTACCGAAACGTTGGGGGGTACATCCGATAGAACCACACTGCTGGCCCCTACCCTAGCTCCATGACCCACCTCCACATTACCGAGAATTTTGGCACCGGCTCCAATTAAGACTCCGGATCGAATCTTGGGATGCCGATCCCCGCCTTCTTTACCGGTGCCGCCAAGAGTAACCTCGTGTAAAATGGAAACATTGTCCTCTATCACCGTGGTTTCCCCCGCCACAAAACCAGTGGCATGATCGAGTAATATTCCACTGCCAATGGTAGCTGCGGGATGAATGTCCACTGAGTATACAATCGAAATAAGGCTTTGGAGGTAGAGAGCAATATCTTGGCGATTATTATTCCAGAGATAATGGGATGCACGGTAAGCACAAAGAGCTTGGAAACCCTTGAAATAGAGGAAGGGACTTATGAAGTCGTGACAGGCTGGATCTCGCTCCTGAAACGCAATCAAATCGGCCTTCACATGCTCAAGGATCGAAGGAGAATCCTTAAAACTGGAAAACAGAAGCTCGTTTAAATCATTGGCTGGAACTGAACCCTTGGCCAACCTTTCGGAAAGTCGCAAGCTCAAAGCATCGGCAAGGGAACTCCTTTCCAGAACATATTCGGTAAGAATCTTGGAAAGAATCCGTTCCTTTGTAGCTACAATCTCGGCTTCCTCCCTTAGCTTATTCCATATTTCGCTCATATTATATAGATTCATAAAAGGCTGAAATTAGGAAGAATAATATTTTTTCCCGATTTCAATCTTCTTACGCCCCTGAGATGAGCGCCATTTGTTGGTATCCCGCAAGGAATAGACGCATCCGCAATATTCCTGCTGGTAAAAATTTTCTCTTTTGGAAATTTCAATCATTCTTTGCGACCCTCCGACTTTTCTCCAATTATATGTCCAATAGGTTAGATTTTCATAACGGGCAGCAGCCCTCTCTCCACAACCATTAATTTGCATCATGTTTTTCCATCTCGAAATACCTAGACTACTGGAAATGACTTTAAAATTATTTTCGTGAGCATACAGTGCAGTCCTTTCAAACCTCATATCAAAACATTGAGTGCACCGGGCTCCTCTTTCGGGTTCCCATTCAAGTCCTTTGATGCGTTCAAACCAATTTATGGGATCATAATCTACATCGATATGATCTATGTTCATTTTCTCGCAAAATTTTTTATCTTCCTGCTTACGGATTTCATATTCTCTTTTGGGATGGATGTTAGGATTGTAAAAAAAGACGGTTGGTTGAATTTCGGAATGCAAAAGCGTCTCGAGAACCTCGCCCTCACAGGGAGCACAACAGGAATGCAGAAGTAGCTTCCTTTCTCCCATGGGTGCTTCTAATTTAGGTCTATCGGCAGTGTTCACTAGATTTTTATAATGAAATGAAGATCATGAGCAAATTGATATGAGATTTATCTCTCTTGCTTAAGTTTACGATCCATTAAATCCTCGAGTGCCTGTTCTGGTTGCTTGCCTTGGTGGAGGATTTGAAAGATTTCATTAAGGATTGGCATTTCAATCTTTAAGTCCTGGCACTTTTCCTGAAAACATTTCGCGGCACTGAATCCTTCAACTACGGTTATTTGCGAGGCATTGGCATCTTGGGGAGACTCCCCTGAAGCCACTTTCAGGCCAAATTTACGATTGCGGCTCCATTCGCCCATGCAGGTAGCGACCAAGTCGCCAAATCCACTTAATCCGAAAAAGGTTTCCTGTCGTCCGCCAAGTTTACATCCCAATGAAATCATCTCATTCATACTTCTGGTCAAAAGAGCAGCTCTCGCATTATCTCCGTAACCCAAGCCGTCTGAAATACCAGTTGCAATGGCATATACATTCTTTATACAACTGCCGAGGGCTACGCCAACCAAATCATTTGTGCTATAAATGCGCATGGAGGAAGAGCTGATTACATCCCTCAACTTATTGAGCTCTTCATTCTGCAGATTCAGAGCCAGTGACATAGCCCCAGGTTTGCCGATCGCGATATCATGAGCATGACTCGGGCCGGTGAGGTACCCTGTGGCAACAGGCTCTCCCATTTCCTCATGCATGACTTCATGGGCAAAGAGATTACTTCCCGGTTCCAGTCCTTTGCAGAGGGCAATTGAACCTTTGAGCTGCCAAGATGACTGATTCCATAATGCACCAGCACGACAAGTTTGTCTTAATGCGTGGGACGGGCAGGCAAAAAAAATGTAATCGCACTCCATTAAAGCTGGTTTCAAATTGCATCCAACCTGAAGATCTTCAGGAAAATTAATGCCCGGAAGATAATCTTCGTTTGTTCTTACCGTTGATAATTCAAGCGCATGTTCATATCGACGAGGAATCAGCGTAGTCGAATAACCGTTCCTCGCCAGATGGATCGCGATCGCAGTTCCCCATGCACCAGCCCCTGCTACACAAAAATTCATTAATTATTTTGTAAAATCTCCACCGGACCTGACATCCTGAACATATTTCCCCAATGCGTCTGCGACCACTTGATTAAGATTTGCATAGGATTTGACAAAATTAGGGACTGTTCCCATCGACCAGCCGAGCAAATCAGTTGTTACAAGGATTTGTCCGTCGCAACCCTCTCCACTACCAATCCCAATTAATGGAGGCAAGATTTGCCCGGATAATTCAGTGGCAATCCTTTCATCGAGCATTTCCGCAACAATTGCAAAACAACCAGCTTCTTCCAGTGTGATCGCATCCGTGTAAATACTTTCCGCCTCATCTTTAGTTACTCCAAATTTACGGTATCCTCCGATCGCTTTTACAGTCTGGGGTAAGAGTCCAATGTGACCGAGAACAGGAATTCCAGTAGCAACCAATTTTTCAATATCATCTGCGATTTCTTTGCCCCCTTCAATTTTAACCGCATCCGCTCCTCCCAGCTGCATCAGTCTGCGGGATGATTCCAGGAGACGGTCAAACGAAAGACTTGCCTCCCCGAATGGTAAATCAGCGACCAGAAGGCACTGGGGGTTTGACCGGCGGACGGCTGCCGTGTGCCTAACCATGTCTTCCATGGTGACCGGAATGGTGGTATCATAACCGAGAAGTGTGGTCCCGAGAGAATCACCCACTAAAATAAAATCGACATTGGCTGCGGATACGGCAGCTCCCAAAATCGTATCATAGGCGGTTAAACCAACGATTGGGCGTTTGCCCTTTAAGCTCTTCACAAAAGAGGTGGTGGGCTCAACCAGAAGGGCTTTTTCCGGTATTTTTTCATTCACTGAAGACACTGCTGAGGACTTGAATTTATTTTTTTGTCGGGAACGGGAGGGACGGCCAGGCTTTGGCTTGACAGAACCGGCTTTAGGTTTTTTTTCCGTAGTCACTTTCTCCAAGGGGCTTTCGGAGCCCTTAGGTTTTTCTTGATCAGGCATAGCTTACACAGAGTATCTTGAAAGAGCCCTCTCGACAAGAGTTTCCTCCTCTTCACGCAAGGGGCGATCAGCGACTTGGCTAATTTCAGAAATCTGCCCTTTTTTCCTAGCCCCAACGATTGCAGATGAGATCTCCGGTCTTCTCAAAACCCACGCAGTTGCCAATTCCCCAACGGTTCGACCGAACTGCCTGGCAACTGCATCCAATTCAGACTGAAAAGTCAGGAAGTTCGAAAAACCTTGCTCAGTCTGCAAGGGACTTACCACGGGATGGTCCACCTTAT